>ENA-OQCS01001766-OQCS01001766.1-human-gut-metagenome-genome-assembly--contig:-NODE-1766-length-10499-cov-2.036348_pt1 | contig 10499 bp, 12 predicted proteins | sample MGYA00242757_ERZ504575 | MGnify/ENA primary metagenome ERZ504575 (study PRJEB26092, sample SAMD00036297) | human gut metagenome | host: Homo sapiens | study: EMG produced TPA metagenomics assembly of... | reverse complement strand
AACACTACCAGTGCTGCCAGGATCGCGGCTACAAAGATTCCGGCCAGCAGTCCGTAACTGTTCAGAATATAAGAGAAAATGTAATCCTGATTGAATTCCGGCAAACCTCCCACCACATCTTTTCCACTGTTGCCCCAAAGTAAAATATTTTCATTAAATTTATGAAGCATGGCCGTCATGTAATTGGCATCTCCGGAATGGGATAAATAGGAGCGGATCCTGGCTTCCTGATAGGCTTCCAACATGTGAAGTGCATACATTGCAGTCAATAACAGGACAGGCCCTGCCGTAAAAAGCAGCCACATGCCGATAATCGTCTTTTTCACAGGCAGTTGAAACCACCCCTTCCAGACAGCACCGTAAGTTCTATCAGCATACTGACCATCATGATGACAGCCACACCGAGCTGGGGATTCGGGATGTAATAAATACCGGAAGGATCAGCCACAGGAGTGCTTTGCACAGTGCCATAAACCCACCATCCCTGTATTTGTATAAGATAGCTCCATAGATGGGCACATAGAACATCATCAGGGAAGTAATCGACACCCGGAACATTCCAAATCCAACCCAGTCGCCGACTCCGTTAATATCCACACCGAAAAAGCTGGTCAGCCGCAATCCTCCCAAAATAAGTATAAGGACTCCAATGAACCTGGAGTACTTTGCAATTAATGTATAATCCAGAAGTAGATCACACACATGAGAAGGAATCCTATCACAATACATGAGACAAACCCCTCCGTAGTATAGCGGTACACTTCCTGTCTCCATGTTTCCAGCTCCTGATAACCGGGTTGTCTGAGAATGGATTGCTGTATCAGAATGCCCAGCAGGCTTAAAATTCCTACGATCACAAGTAACCTCCATGCAATCTTAGGCTTGTGGATTCTGTCCAGTGAGATACCGACTTCCACCGGATCTCCCATGTCCGCAACCGCATTTTTCTCTGCTTCCTCAGAGGTCATCCCTTCGGAAAGATTGTCCGCAATCTGGCATTCTATATGGTCTCTTATCTCCTCAGCGATATAAGGTCTTGCCTTTTTGCAGCGAATCTGTGACAGCAGTTTTTCCAAATATGTCTCCATCCCTATACCCCCATTGCCAGAACACTGGTAACTGCAGACTGATATTCCATCCACTCCGCTTTTTTGGTTTCCAGTAATTTTCTGCCCTCTTTCGTAATACTGTAATACTTCCTCGTCTTGCCTGCATATTCCTGCTCATATACCGTAAGCAGGCCCTTCGCTTCCAGCCCATGCAACAGCGGATACAGCTACCTGCTTTTAACTCGAACACGTTACAGGATTTTTCCGCAGTGTATCGATCATCTCGTATCCGTACATATCCTTCTCCGCCAGTAATCTGAGCAAAAGCATCGTCATACTTCCCGACATCAGTGATTTGTCCACAGCCATTTTTTGTCCTCCTTATATAGATAGCCGATATATATTCGTTGTCTATAATATATATCATTATCTATATATGTCAATATTTATTTTCAAATCGATCACTAATACAGTTCGACTTCATCTACGATTTTGTATTTGTTATCCGTATCTTCTTTTCTTATCGTTCTGTCTAACAGCGTTCCTCGAATCATCAAATCATTATTTGCTGTATTTTTCTACATTTTCAATGCTTTCCGATACCGTTGCATTCTCCGGCTCCCATTCACGGATCTGGCAGCTGGCAACCATCTGTGAGATAATCTTTTTATATTTTTTATAATCCTTTTGTGACATAGAGATGGTAATGTTATAGAATCCCTGACCGATGAAATCCCCCTTAAAAACATAGGATTCGCTTATCCCTTCACCGCTTGTTTCGATTCCATGAAGTGCTGTAAGTTCCTCATTCACTTCCACGGTCTCCAGATCATTTTCATCCCCTGCATAATAGGGAGAAAAGCTGTTGCAAAAATAGATGCTGCTCTCCTGGCTGTCATCCGTATAAATCCGGATTCCCTCGTCGGGACTGGCTTCCTCTGTCTCGGTCGCAGGCCACCCTTCCTGAAGCTTCGCTGTCCATTCTACCGGTCTGTCTATGCTTAAGGTAAATCCTGCTGCCTCATTTGTGTATTCGCAGCGGATCATCTCCTGCTTTCCACAACCGGCCATTGCCCATAATGCTGCTAAAATCATCAGACCCACAATCCATTTTTTACCCATAAGCACCTCCGCCATTCTACTCTGCTGTTGCTATCTTTACACCCTGGGCAATATCTTCTGCCATCAGATCAATGCTCCTGATATATCCGGCACTATTTACGGTCCGTTTTATCAACCGGTCCCCATAAGTAACCTCCTAATATTCCGGTCAGAATAAATACCATAAAAAAGAGTCCCGGAACACCTGCGACAAAAGCATAAAACGCTATCTGGAAGCTCCAGATGGGGATTAACAGATTAAGCGCTGCCACACAGGTAACGCCAAAAGCAACATATTCCGCACCTTTTGCTTTGTCCCGTCTGGTCCTTGTCGCCAGCAGGAATCCCCATGCCGTATAGAGCAGCATACGTACCACCGTCCGGACTCCGCTCATTTCGTCAAAAGAAGTTTTGTAATCCTCCTTTAGTGCCACCAGGACAATCAGGATCACAACAGACAAAATAATTTTGTAGTAATTTGAAAAAATTTTCTTCATAGCTGCTCCTTTCATTCTACATTCACGAATGTATATCCCCAGTCCGGATCATCGATATATCTTGTGCCTATCTGCTGATATGCAGGTTCTCTTTCTGCATGATGTTTTTGCTCCTTAATTGTACTTGATAATGATATCATTATACAATTGAGCAATCGGAAAAGCAATTGAGCGGATGGAAACCTTCCTCTTCATTAACCATAACGAAAGATCTTGCGCTATTTGTTACAAATGCGTTGAAGATTTATACTTAAGATTTATACTTAATTTATACTTATTTGCATTTTCAGAATAGCATATTTCAAAAAACGAGACATCCCTTCCGAACCGAAAAGCAAAAACTAAGGCAAAAATGGGTGAAAACGACATTCTATTTTGTGTTTTCTTATTATATAATGATGCCAGGGTCAAAAGGTCTAAGCCCACATGAGCTTGCTCATATGTGGGTGAAAGACCTTAGGACCCGCCCCGATATGAGCATAAAAGTGGGATGATAATCCCACGATATGCGAATATAGGGTAGGATTGTGGGAGTGCGTAGCACGAAACAATCCGTAGGCATCAATGAATGGAGAGTATAACATGCGTATTCTTATTTGCGATGACGATTTACTGATCGTAGAAAAACTGCAAAAATATCTGAAAAGCTATTTCAGTCATCTGCACCTGAGCTGTCCGGAGATCGTCTGCTTTTCAGACGGGGAGTCCCTGCTTGCGGATCCGGGAGACAAGGATATCCTTTTTCTCGATATCGAGATGCCGGGGCTTGACGGAATCTATGTAGAACGAACTGAAAAAGAAAGATAAAGATATTATCATTTTTATTATTACTTCTTATTCCGAATATCTGGATGAAGCCATGCGGTTCCATGTATTCCGTTATCTGTCCAAGCCCATAGACAGGCAGCGTCTGTTCCGGAATCTGAAGGACGCTCTGGATCTGTATCATTCCAGACTGGTGAAGGTGCCTATTGAGACCAGGCAGGGCGTACACGTTCTTCCGGTCTCTTCTATCATTATGGTGGAGGCACAGGGGAAAAAGTGATCGTCCACACCACAACCGCAGGACTTTGAAGCCATCCATACCATGCCATACTGGTGGAGCTGCTGCCTTCCAACCGCTTTTTTCAGACGCACCGGAGTTTTATTGTCAACTATGAGCACATTACCGACTTCGACCGTATGCTGGTGCATCTGGCGAACAGTCAGTTTGACGCTTATCTGACGAAACGGAAATACAGCGCCTTTAAGAAAGCTTATCTTCTCTATTTAGAAAGTACGAGGTAAGTTATGGAAAGTATTTTTTCTATTATTTTTGCATTTCTGGTGGAAGCATCATTCTCCTGCAATATGCCAGCCGACTATTTTCTCCGAAACGCCCCCTGTCCGACAGGCTTGTCGTGCTGAGCCTTTTGTATACCTGCCTGTGTGCCGTAGCCTTTTTTAACATCAAATGGCTGAATATGCTTTGGTATCTGTTTGCTAATTTTCTGTTTCTGGTCACACAATACGATGTCAAATGGTACGCAGCTGCCTTCCATTCCACATTGCTCGCTGCTGTCATGGGGATGTGTGAGCTGATCGTATATAGTATCATCGCCCGGAACGCTCCCCATTTTTATATGCAGATGGATTCTCTTCACAATACGATTCTTTTTATCCTGTGCAGCAAGATCTCCTTTTTTGCAGTCATTTATCTGCTGACGCATTTATTCAAAAGTCTGCAGAAAACAGCGGATCCCTACGATAACTCTGTTTTGCTGCTGATGATCATTCCCGTCACATCGGTATTCATCATGCTTACTTTTGTGGGAATGGGTGATCAGTATACACTGACTCCCGGGACGAACCGGATGATCTCTCTCAGTGCCTTTTTCCTGTTACTTATGAATCTGCTGGTATTTGGAATCAATCAGTACAATCGGGAAAAAAATCGGAAATATACAGAGGTGCAGCTGTTACTGCAGAAGGAAACAGATTTTACGGAATATTATAAGATGCTGCTTTCGCAGAGCGAAAACCAGGCAATTCTCATTCATGATATTAAGAAGCATTTGCAATCCATTGCATCTCTGAACGAGCAGAATGCCCCGGACAAAGTCAACGCCTATATTAACGAACTGCTTCTCTCTTCGGATTTCAAAGAGTCCGCCCGCATCTGCGACAACGAACTTCTGAACGCCATTATGGCAAGGTACAGGCGGCAGTGTACTGAACAGGGAATCAGTTTTACCGCTGACATCCGCAGTGGTGTACTGCATTTTCTGCCGGACAGTGACCTTACTTCTCTTTTTTGCAATTTGCTGGATAATGCCATGGAAGCTGCCGGGAAAGTTCCCGACGCTTATATCGAAGTTAATGGCAGCAAGCGGGAAAATACACCTTTTGTTCTGATCACAGTGGTCAATTCCTGCCGCGTAAACCCTTTTAAAAATGATGCGGCAGATCCAGCCACTACCAAAGCGGATAAGCGTTCTCACGGCTTCGGGCTGAAAAGCATCCGCAAGATCTGCGAAAAATACCACGGGGATATCCAAATGTACTATAATGATGCTACTCTGACCTTCCACACGGTGATAACGCTCCGGGGATAGGTTCCGTTATTCCCACATTCCCGTTACAAAGCACATCAGTGCCGCCCAGGTATATAAGGGATAAAAAAGTCCCTGATCATCCACGCCGTCTTTTAGGATTTTCTGTGCTTCTTCTCTGGTCAACAATAAAAAGCCGTCAAAACATTCCGTGCCAACGGCACCTTCCTGGCTTACCTTCGGCATTTCTTCCCTGTTCAGAGTGATCTGCACCAGTGCATTGCTCTCGTCCGTCATGCCCGGGGTGCTGAATACCAGGGGATTCACCAGACGGATGCTGTCACTCTCTTCCAGTGCGATGCCGGTCTCTTCCCGCAATTCCCGGATGGCTGCATGGAATACGGGATTTTCCTGTGCCGCATCCTCCGGATCTAGCAGTCCTGCCGGAACGCTTAACAGGAACTGTCCTGCAGGATAGCGATACTCACGGCTCAAGCAGAGTCTCGGTTCCTGATCCTTAACTTTCAGGATCACGACACAGCTCACCGCATCCGGCAGCATCTGTTTAAATTCTTCGTCATTTTTTACTGCCGCCAGATTCTCAACGCTTCTTCTGGTGGCATCAAAATAATGTTTTCCCGGCTCATATTGCAGATCAAATACCTTGATGAATCTGCTGTCATAGACGGTCTCTACCTGTTCTTTTTTTATGATCGGTCTGTTCTCCATTTCATTTCCTCTTTCCCGTCTGCAGAGGACCTGTTCATACGTCTCTCCGCCTTTTCCAGTGGAGCAGCTTATGCCACCCTTGTACATAATCCGGTCTGCGGTTCCGGTACTGTAAATAATAGGCATGTTCCCACACATCTATCAGCAATATCGGTGCATATAATCTCAGATCCGGCACATCCTGGTTCGCTGTGGTCAGGATCATAAGGGTACCGTCCTGATCACTTACAAGCCACGCCCATCCGGAACCGAATACTCCTATGGCACTCTGCGACATCTGCTCTTTCCATTGTCTCACGGATCCAAAATCACGGATCAGTGCTTCCTCCAGTGCTCCGCAGGGTTCCTGCCCCACAGGGCTTCGCATGCTGTCAAAATACAGCTGATGGTTGTATACGCCGCCTCCGTTATTGTGAATGCTTTCCCGGGCTTCCTCCTGCAAGGATGCAAGTTTATTATCCTCCGAAGTGAGCAGTTCCGTCAAGGTCATTTGCTGTAACTGAGATAATCCGCGAGAATTGCATTCAGCTTGTCCACATAGGTCTGATAATGCTTATCATGGTGAAAATGCAGTGTCTCCTCATCCAGTACCGGAAGCAGGGCATCATATTCGTAGGGCAGGGCTGTGCGACAAAAGGATAATGTTCTTCTAACATGAGACTCCAATCCGCCTGCGGGATACAGGCTTGCGATCATACAATATTTACCATACGCCTATTATATGCCGCACTTACGGATTTTATTTTCGGATTTGCACTTTTGCAGTCAGCGTTCTTCTCTTTTTACATAAATCAACAGGAGAGAAAATTTATTAAATATTCCCTCCTGCTCAATTCCATTTTTTATATTTTACAGCTGTGCAATATCCACCAGTGTCAGTTCCTTACAATCGTTCATATGCTCCATGCTGGTCACGAGAGCATTGGCGGTGTCCATTGCGGTGATGCAGTAGATACCGGTCTCGATAGCGGTACGGCGGATCAGGAAACCGTCTCTGGTCTTGTCGCGGCCTGGTAGGGGTATCGATGACAAGGTCGATCTTGTGTCCCAGAATCAAATCCATCACGGTCGGGGATTCCTGAGAGATCTTGTTGACCTTTCTCGCCTTCACACCTGCTTCATTCAGAGCAGCTGCGGTACTTCTGGTAGCATAAATGGTGTATCCCAGCTTTTCGAAGCGTCTTCCGACTTCAATGGCTTCACCCTTATCCGCATCCTTTACGGTGATGATCATGTTCTTGTACTTTGGCAGTTCCACACCTGCTCCCAGGAATGCCTTGTACAGAGCCTCATTGAAGGTCTTGGCGATACCCAGACACTCACCGGTAGACTTCATCTCCGGTCCTAAGCTGATCTCGGCACCACGGATCTTCTCGAAGGAGAACACAGGCATCTTGATGGCAAAATACTCTGCCTCAGGCTGTAAACCGGGCTCGTAGCCAAGCTCACGGATGGTCTTGCCGATGATCACTTCGGTAGCCAGATCCACGATAGGAATGCCGGTTACCTTACTGATATAAGGTACGGTACGGGAAGAGCGGGGGTTAACCTCAATGACATATACTTCCTCACCGATGGCAATGAACTGGATATTGATCAGTCCCTTGACATGCAGTGCCTTTGCCAGTCTTCTGGTGTACTCTGCGATCTTCTCTTTTACTACTTTATCAATGGTCGGAGCCGGGTATACGGAGATACTGTCTCCGGAGTGGATACCGGTCCTTTCGATATGCTCCATGATACCGGGGATCAGGATATCGATACCATCGCATACAGCATCGACCTCGATCTCCTTACCCTGTAAATACTTATCTACCAGGATCGGGTGATCCTGTGCGATACGATTGATGATCTCCATGAATTCTTCGATCTCTTCATCGGAGATAGCGATCTGCATGCCCTGTCCGCCCAATACATAGGAAGGACGTACCAGTACGGGATAGCCCAGTCTGTTGGCCACCGCCTTAGCTTCCTCTGCGGTGTATACGGTACCGCCGGCTGCACGGGGGATCTCGGTCTCTTCCAGAATCTTGTCGAACAGTTCTCTATCCTCAGCGGCATCTACATCCTCCGCCTTGGTGCCTAAGATAGGCACGCCCATCTTCATCAGGCTCTCGGTCAGCTTGATAGCGGTCTGTCCGCCGAACTGTACCACAGCACCATCGGGATGCTCAATATTTACGATAGATTCCACATCTTCCGGAGTCAAAGGCTCGAAATACAGCTTGTCCGCAATATCGAAGTCGGTACTTACAGTCTCCGGGTTGTTGTTGATGATAATGGTCTCATAGCCTGCCTTGGAAAATGCCCAGGTAGCATGTACGGAACAATAGTCGAACTCGATACCCTGTCCGATACGGATAGGACCGGAACCCAGTACCAGGACTTTCTTGCGTCCGGTGGTCTCCTTGGCTTCGCACTCGCCGCCGAATACAGAGTAATAATAAGGAGTGGAAGCTGCAAACTCTGCGGCACAGGTGTCTACCATCTTGTAGACAGCCTTAATGCCGTTGTCATAACGCATCTTCTTGATCTCTTCCTCGGTCTTGCCGGTCAGTCTTGCGATGACGTTATCCGGGAACTCGATTCTCTTGGCTTCCTTCAGCAGATCCACTGTCAGGGGCTGTGTCTCCAGTGCATGCTCCATCTCGGTCAGAATGGCGATCTTGTCAATGAACCACAGGTCGATCTTTGTAATGTCGTGGATCTGTTCATAACTGATACCCTTACGGATTGCTTCAGCGATCACATAGATTCTCTGGTCATCCACGATCTTCAGACGCTCTAACAGTTCCTCCACAGACAAAGTGCTGAAATCATAGCTGCGCAGGCAGTCCACATGCTGCTCCAGGGAACGGATGGCCTTCATCAGTGCTCCCTCGAAGTTATTGCAGATACTCATAACCTCACCGGTTGCTTCATCTGTGTGGTCAGAGTACGTTTTGCAGTGATAAATTTATCGAAAGGCAGTCTGGGGATCTTTACTACACAGTAATCCAGTGTCGGCTCAAAGCTGGCATAGGTCTTGTGGGTAATGGCATTTTTGATTTCATCCAGAGTAAAGCCCAGTGCGATCTTCGCTGCTACCTTTGCAATGGGGTAACCGGTCGCCTTACTTGCCAGTGCAGAAGAACGGCTGACACGGGGATTCACCTCGATAACACAATATTCAAAGCTGGTGGGATGCAGTGCAAACTGTACGTTACATCCACCGGTGATCTGCAGTTCGTTGATGATCTTCAGAGCGGAAGTACGTAACATCTGGTACTCCTTGTCGCTCAGGGTCTGGGAAGGCGCTACTACGATACTGTCTCCGGTATGCACGCCGACGGGATCGATGTTCTCCATGTTACATACGGTGATGCAGTTGCCTGCGCTGTCACGCATTACTTCGTACTCGATCTCTTTCCAGCCCGCGATACAACGCTCTACCAGTACCTGTCCTACACGGGACAGACGTAAACCGTTCTCCAGGATCTCTTCCAGTTCTACCTGATTGTGTGCAATACCGCCGCCGGAACCGCCCAGGGTATAAGCAGGACGCAGTACAACAGGATAGCCGATGGTGTTGGTGAATTCCACACCGTCTTCCACGTTCTCAACGACCTTGGATGCTGCACAGGGTTCGCCGATACGCTCCATCAGATCCTTGAACTCCTGACGGCCTTCCGCATTACGGATGGTAGCTGCGGTAGTACCTAACAGCTTTACATTGTGAACTGCCAGGAAACCGGATTCCTCCAGCTCCATGCCGAGGTTCAGACCAGCCTGTCCTCCAGGGTGGGGAGAATGCTGTCGGGCTTTCCTTTTCAATGATCTGCTCCAGAACCTTTACGTTCAGGGGCTCAATATATACCTTATCTGCGATATCTTTATCGGTCATGATGGTCGCAGGATTGGAGTTCACCAGGATTACCTCTACTCCCTCTTCCTTCAGGGAACGGCAGGCCTGGGTACCTGCATAGTCGAATTCCGCTGCCTGTCCGATGACAATAGGACCGGAGCCGATTACCATTACTCGTTTTACATTAGGATTCTTGGGCATCTTAGTTCTCTCCTCTCATCATATGAATGAACCGGTCAAACAGGTAACCGGAGTCCTGGGGTCCCGGACATGCTTCCGGATGGAACTGTACGGTAAAAATATTCTTGCCGGTGTAGGACAGACCCTCGTTGGTACCGTCGTTGACATTGATGAATGCGGGAACCGCTACGGACGGATCCAGCTTATCGGTATCTACCACATAGCCGTGGTTCTGAGAGGAAATATATACTCTTCCGGTCATCAGATCCTTTACCGGATGGTTGCCTCCTCTGTGTCCGTATTTCATTTTATGGGTATCTGCGCCGGTAGCCAGAGCCATCAGCTGATGTCCCAGACAGATTGCGAAAATAGGGATCTCGGTATCGTATAACTTTTTGATCTCGGCGATCACACCGGTACACTCCTTGGGGTCTCCCGGTCCGTTACTTAACATGATACCGTCAGGATTATCATCAATGATCTCCTGTGCGGGAGTTCCAGCGGGGTATACGGTCACCTCACAGCCTCTCTCTGCCAGGGATCTGGCGATATTTCTCTTGGCTCCCAG
>ENA-OQCS01001765-OQCS01001765.1-human-gut-metagenome-genome-assembly--contig:-NODE-1765-length-10503-cov-2.123458_pt1 | contig 10503 bp, 17 predicted proteins | sample MGYA00242757_ERZ504575 | MGnify/ENA primary metagenome ERZ504575 (study PRJEB26092, sample SAMD00036297) | human gut metagenome | host: Homo sapiens | study: EMG produced TPA metagenomics assembly of... | reverse complement strand
CTGCCATGGCCGCTGCCTTGACCTGTGCCGCTGCTTACGGGCAACCTTTTTCACAGCAGATTTTTTATGTACAGGTTGAGGCTTATTCTCATCGTTTTTCCAGATAGCCTCGGATCCGGTGTAGGCTCTTCCTGAACATCTTCTTCAGTCGTTGCTTCATCTGCGCCGGTGTTATCCTCAATGTCAGCATCGTTGCCGCCGCCGCCACCACCACCGCCAAACAGCGAAACTTCGACGATATCGCTTGCAGGCTGATGTGAGATATTAAACAGGCCGACAAAGCTTACGAAAAGTAAGATAAAAATATGTGTTACGATAGAACCGATAAAGCCGATTCTACTGCGTTGACCAGAATTCATTATTTACCAGCTCCATCCGTTGCCAAACCAAAGCGGGTAATACCTGCGCCTTTAAGTTTATCAATAAGTTCAATAACACGACCGTAATCAACATCCTTGTCTGCTCTGATAACAATAGCAAAACGAGGATTATTTTTTTGCTCGATTGAGGATTGGGTTATTAAAGATTGGATATCTGTCGGCGCATCGCCAAGATAAAGAGAGCCGTCATTTTTCAGGGATACAGCGAAGGTTGTCGTTGTATCAGTAGCAGCATGTGCTGCCTGCGGCAGTTTTACGGGAATGGTTTTCAGATCAATCATATACATGGTGCTGAGCATGAAGAATACCAGCAGGAAGAACATGATATCGATCATAGGGATAATAATAAGCTCCGGTGTTTTTCTGTCACGTACATTGCGCAGCTGCATTATTTACCACTCCTTGTTTCTGCTTCGAGAAGAGCACTGAAGCATTGCTCCATGTCGGTAATCATATTATCCATACGATGGGCAAAATAAGAGTGTGCGCACAAGGAAAGAATAGCTACGCAAAGACCGGTAGCAGTAGCGATAAGTGCTTCACCGATACCGCCAGTAATAGCGATAGGAGCGCCGGATTCCAGATTGAAGATACTGAAGGCACCGATCATACCAACGATGGTACCGAGCAGGCCCAGCAGCGGGGACATAGTAACAATAATAGCAAGGTAGTCCAGTTTATTTTTCAGTTTAGCAATGAAAATACCTGCCTGGCTTTCCAAAAATGCTTTTTGTTGTTCTCTGCCATCGGTAATTTAGCTGCATCAGCAACGATTTTAGCGCATTCGCCGTTGGTTGCTTCTGCTAATTGAAAAGCTTCTTCTCTTTCGTCAGCTCGCAAAAGTTCGCAATACTTAGCGGCAAATGGCTGACCGCTGTCTTCTGCCTTGTAAAACAGAAAACGCTCAATTGCAATAGCTATTACTGCGATTGAACAGAAAAGCAGCGGCCACATAACGAGACCGCCTTTGTGAAAATACATGATTGTTTGTTGAATTGCTTCCATGAATTGCCTCCTAAAAATACTCATCAAAAAATTTTTGGCAGCAGCAACTGCCTCAGCTTGTTTTGAAAAGTGTTACAAGCTGAATAAGGTTAATTTATAGTATATATTATCAATATGCAAAAAGCAAGAGGTAAGAAAAGATAATTAGCTAAAAGTGTTTAGAATGTAACAGTGAGTGACTTAAGGTAGCAGAGAAATAAAAGCGAGGTATTTCTTTATGTAGAAATTAATGGAAAAGGCATAGAATAATTTGAAAATTCAAAGCATATCTTTAGCTTTTCCGGAGTTTTTCTCATTCATCTGCCTATCTCTTGCAGATTTCCTTACAATGGTATATAATTTATCTATCCAGATTATACAAATCACGATTAGATAAATGAGGTGAGTAAGATGTTCATCGGTCGCGAGGAAGAACTGAATTTTTTAGAGGACAGATATAGTAGTGCAGACGGTCAGCTTATAGTGCTTTACGGCAGAAGGCGTGTAGGCAAAACAGAGCTGCTGCGTCAATTTTGTCAAGATAAAGAGCATATTTTTTTATACTTGTACAGAAATTATTGATGAAAAACAGCTTGAAGCGTTTAGTCAGCGATTATTGGAAAAAATCACCAGGCAGCAAAATATATTACTCGTTTCAGTGATTGGGAGCAGGCCTTGCTCAGTATATCGGAGCTGGCAAAAGAGAAAAAAATAGTAGTTGTTATTGACGAATTCCCCTATATGGTAAAAGGGAATAATGCTATTCCTTCTATTTTGCAAAAGCTGTGGGATGAGGTTTTAAAGCAGTCTAATGTAATGCTGATTTTGTGTGGCAGCGCAATGTCATTTATAGAAAAAGAGGTTTTAGCAGAGAAAAATCCGCTTTATGGACGTGCTACAGGAATTTTAAAAATGCAGGCAATGGATTTTTATTCTGCACAACAGTTTTTTCCTAATTACAGCACGGAAGACAAAATTACTGCTTATGCAATTTTGGGCGGCATTCCGCATTACTTAAAACAATTCTCCGATAAGTACTCTTTGGGTGAAAATATTGTACGCAGTATTTTAAGCAGAGGCAGTGTGCTTTACAGCGAAGTGGAGTTTCTTATGCGTCAGGAGCTGCGTGAGACAAGCGTTTATAATGCAGTGATTGAAGCTGTGGCTTTAGGCAATACACAATTAAATGATATTCATCAAAAAACGCAGATTGATAAAAGCAAGCTGAGCGTATATTTGAAAAATCTTTTGGAATTGGGAATTATGTGTAGGGAGTTTTCTGTGGATGCCAATATTAAAGAGCAGGCTAATACACAGAGAGGCTTATATAAGGTTACCGACAATTTCTTCGGTTTTTGGTATGCCTTTGTGTTCCCGAATTTATCTGAGCTGGAATCAGGCGATGCAGGAGGGATTTATCAATATGTTGTCAAGCCTGAGCTAGAGCGTTTTACATCGTATGTATTTGAAGATGTTTGCCAGCAATATTTGCGTAAGCAGAATAGAAAACATGACTTGCCATTTTATTTTACGAAGATTGGCCGTTGGTGGAACAAGACTGATGAAATAGATATTATGGCAGTTGATTACAGGCAAACGCAAATACTTTTGGGTGAGTGTAAATATAAGCACAGACCGGTGGATGTAAAGGATCTTAAGCATTTCTTAGCAAAAAAAGTAGCGCGGGATAAGAGTTTATATTATTATTTCTTTTCCAAAGCCGGTTATACAGAGCAGGCGGTTGCTTATGCGGCAGAACAGGGAATAAAGTTAGTTGGCTTGGATGATTTAGTATAGGTGAAGTGCAGAAGAATTATAATAACTCTGAGGAACAGACATATTACTATGCTTTCTCAGAGTTTTATTTTTTAGGAGAAGAAAATTTTTTGTGTATATGCGTTATTAAACTAATGAAAATCATATTATAGGTAATAATAATATGTAAACGGTTCTAACATAACAGCAATATATATAAGTTGTTGATGATTATTAATGCGATTTCATGCTACTTGACGTAGTATATGTATTATGTTATAATTTTACATGAAAAATAGGATTAAAATCTATCGGTGAATAATTGAATAGATTAGTATATCAGGTGTCGAAAGACTTAATAAGTAAGCAGGTGCAAAGCCTGCGCTGTCACGCAGCTGTAAAGTGGAGCAAGCCTTAATTATGCACTGGGAAACCGGGAAGGCGAGGCTTGCGAGGAAACTGAGCCAGAAGAATTGCCTGAGAAAGTAAAGACCAAAGTATGCTGCGAGTGACAGGAGAATGGTAAAGGACAAGTGCGTCCTTCTGTCATAGTGCAGAAGGGCGTTTTTTCTTGCCGGAATACTGAACGCCCTTGATAAAATATGCTTTTAGCCGGAGTCGCACGCGAAACTCGGACAGCTCGGTGGCAATGGTTAAAAAATAAATTTTTTATGAGGTGTATGAGTATGATGAAAAACAAAAAAGCGCTGGTTATGTCAGTGCTGTGCGCTGTTGCCAGCGTAGGCTTTGTAATGTCTGCAAGTGCTGCAGAGCAAACTATGCATGGCAATCTGGATGAGGTTGTTGTTGAAGGAAGTGCAGATGTTCTTCCGGGGGGGGATGGCTAAAGAGGCTGTAACCATTGGTATGATCGGTAAGCAGGATATTATGTCTGCACCGATGACTGTCAGCGAAATTAGCAATAAAACTATTGAAAAATTTGCTACTCCTAATGGTGGTATTAGTGATGCACTGTCTCTTGATCCTTCCGTAAGAGCTGATCGTGGTGGTACCTATACTGATATTTCCATTCGTGGTATTTATCAATCGGGCCATAGCTATTATGTAAATGGTATTCCTGGTTTGTTGTGTCAGGAAAATATTCCTTATTACTGGGCTGATAGCGTTAGCATTATTTCTGGCCCTAGCTTGGGCTTGAATGCAACACCGCTGTCTGAAGCTGCTGCCGGTACTGTTAACATTCAATCTAAGGCTGCTTCTGCTGAGGGCAATGCTAATCTGAAGGTTGCTTACCGTGGTGGTTCCTCTATGCAGGAGGCTATTGACGTAGGCCGTCGTTTTGGTGAAAACGATCGCTATGGTATTCGCATTACTGCAAGTAATATTAATGGCGACACTGCTATCGATGGAGAGAATCTTGAACAGCAGGCATTTTCTATTAACTTAGATCAGAAGACAGATAAATCTAAGAGTAATTTGTTAATTGTTTACGATTATACAGACCATAAGGGCGGTCCTGGTGCATTTAGCTTTGACAAAGCTGTAACATCTTTACCAGATGTACCTGATGCAGGCAAGATTTATAAACCAGACTGGTCCTATAACGAATATGATAACTGGATTGCTGCATTGAATCATGAGCAAAAATTGACGGATAATTTAAATGTATATTTTAATGCTGGTTATCATCGTGAGGATTGGTATGGCTATGTAGATGGCAATCCTACAATCACTAACAATAATGGTGATTTTAGCATTAATATGACCAACTATCCGCTGAATCTTACTAAAAAAATTGTTGGAACTGGTTTGAAGGGTAATTTCAACTTAGGTACTGTAGAAAATGAATATTTAGTCGGGGTAGATAAAACCTGGTATACATACGCTTTGAGCAACAATGCTGCATGGAATGGCGGTCTTGGCAAATGGACAGGAACTGGTAATTTGTACCAAGCTAATCATTGGCCGTCTTTGCCTAGACCTTCCTATGATCCTGCGCATAACCAAGATGCTCAAATGACTGGCTGGCATGTAGTAGATACATTGAAAGCTCTTGATGACAAGCTTGTAGTAACCTTAGGTTTGCACGGTCATAAGGTTAAAAAGGTTATGAAAGATAATTCTCATCAAGATTCTGATGCTATCTGCCAACATTTGCAGCAAGCTATAAAATTTCTGATTCCGTAACTGTGTATGCTGACCATACTGAAAGCTTTGGCACTGGTTCTATGGTATCTCTTGGTAAAGGCTATGCAAATGAAGGACAAATGCTTGATCCTGCGAAGACCAAACAAAATGAGATTGGCGTGAAAGTAAAAACAGGTGATTTTCTGAATACCTTTACTGCCTTCAAGATTACTCAAGCTAACAATATTGATAAAAAAATTGGTAGCCTTAAATATCTTGTACAGGATGGCGAGCAGGAAAATAAAGGCTTTGAATGGGCTTTTACCGGTCAATTGGCTAAAAAATGGGATTTGATTGGTGGCGCTATGTATCTGGATGCCAAAGATTACAAAGGCAATAAAATCAATGGTGCTTCTAAATGGTCTGGTACTGTAGGTGCTATTTATCATCCGACTGATGAGCTGTCCTTTATTGGCAGAATGACCTACCTTGGTTCTACTTCAATCAATAATGGTGCCTTGGATGTTCCTTCTTTTGCTAAATATGATCTGGGCGCTTCCTACAAGACTAAACTGAACAATACACCGGTAACCTTCGACCTGATGTGCTACAATGTAGCTGGCAAGGATTACTGGAGTGCTCGTTCTGGTAGCAACAGCTTATGCTTGGGGCGCTCCGCGTACCGTAGTATTCTCTGCAAACTTGAACTTTAATTAAGGATTTGAATCATAACAGATGGGGATATTCCCCATCTGTTTGATTATTTTTAGGTATAGATGATGAATTTTGCAATAACGGCACAAATAAAAAATATAAAAGTAAAGTATCTTCTGCTGTTACTGTTTCTGACTATGCTTTGCATGATTATTTTGGGCTTGAAGTTAGGCTTTATTTCCTTGGCATGGACAGAGATAGTAGAAATCTTGTTGATAAAAGCAGGGATTTTACAGGCAACCGATATAAGCGGTGACCTTGTTGACGTTGTCTGGATGCTGCGCATGCCGCGTATTATTCTTGCAGCCTGTGTTGGCATGGGTCTGACGCTTTCCGGCATAATCATGCAGGCTGTGGTACAAAATCCTTTGGCGGATCCTTATATTTTGGGCGTTTCGTCGGGAGCATCACTGGGAGCGACCTGTGCTATTTTCTTGGGGCTGGGAGCTTTTCTCGGAGCGCAGGCTATCGGAATTTGTGCATTTATTGGAGCATTCGCCATTTCCTTGCTCGTAACCTATATCGCTGATAATTCGCGAACTAAATCTGCATCCAATCTGCTGCTTGCCGGTATGGCAGTGAGTGCAATTTGCGCCAGCCTGTCCAGCTTAATCGCGTTTGTCGGACGTAATAAGGAAGGCATGGAAGCGATAACCTACTGGCTGATGGGTAATGTTGCCAATGCCAAGCTGGGCAATGTGCTGATTTTAGCAGTTGTAGTTGTTTGTCTGGCGGGCTACTTTATGACGCAGACGCGCATTTTAAATCTTATGCTTACGGGATATGATTCGGCGATGACTTTGGGCGTTGATTTAAAAAGATACATTAAGCGTTACCTGCTGTTAAACGGTCTTTTGGTCGGTTTTATCGTCTTTAATTCCGGTACGATTGGCTTTATAGGCCTTTTGATTCCGCATTTTGTACGTCTGATTTTTGGTTCTAATCATAAAAAGCTGCTGCCTGTGGCAGTCGCATTTGGCGGTTTGGTAACCGTAGTGATGGATATTTTATCACGAACCTTAATCAACGGCATCGATATTCCCTTGGGTGTTGTCTTTTCTCTGATTGGAGCACCTTGCTTTATTTACATGATGCTTAAACAAAATTACAGATTTGGAGCTAAATAAAATGGATATAAAAGTAGAACGCTTAAAGGTGCAGTTTGGCGACAGAGAAATTCTCAAAAATATTTCGCTAGATTTTCCCAAGCAGAAATTTACAGGTATTATCGGTCCTAACGGCAGCGGTAAAAGTACCATGCTCAAATGTATATATCGCGTATTGGAGCCTGACAGCGGTGTTATCTATCTAACGGCAAGCCGTTAAATCAGTATACTGTCAAGCAAAGCGCTCAGATGCAGTCTGTTTTGGCACAACATAATTATTACAATTTTGATTTTGAAGTGCTTGATGTTGTGCTGATGGGACGCAGTCCTTACAAAAATTCGATGGAAGACGATAATGCAGAAGATTACGCTATTGCTAATGAAGCTTTGCGGGTAGTTGGCATGGAAAAATTTGCACATGGCAGCTTTTCTCTGTTAAGCGGTGGTGAGCAGCAAAGGGTTATGCTGGCACGTGCGTTGACGCAGCAGACAGAATGCCTGATTTTGGATGAGCCTACGAATCATCTGGATATCAAATATCAGCTGCAGCTGCTCAATATCATCAGCAGGCAGGGTTTTACTGTTGTTGCGGCCTTGCACGATTTGAATATTGCCGCCATGTATTGTGATGAAATAATCGCTATGAAAAATGGCCAGGTAATGGGGCAGGGAACGCCGGAGGAGCTTTTAAACAGCCAATTTATCAGTGATTTATTTGAGGTAGAAGCTGATGTTTTGCGTAAAGCGGACGGCAAGCTTTTGATTGCTTATAAAAATTGAGGTCAATATGGAGCGAATAAAAACAGTAGGTACAATAACAGGTGTGCTGCTTCTTGCCTGCGGCATTTTAAATTTTACTGTTGGCATAGGCACTATCTATATAGGCTTTCAACAGACAGCGCAAATACTTTGGCAAATTTTTCAGGGTACGGCAAATGGTAATATTCTGGCTGATGTTATCTATTATCTGCGCTTGCCAAGATTGGTTTTGGCAGCGGTTGTAGGCTATGGACTCAGTATAACAGGCTGTGTTATGCAGGCTGTTATGCGCAATTCCCTGGCGGATCCTTATTTGCTGGGTATTTCCTCCGGTGCCGGCTTAGGTGCCGTTATCGCAATTATTTTGGGCTTCACCAGTGTTGCCGGCTTTGATGCCATTGGCTGCTTTGCGTTTTTGGGAGCCTTTGCCGTGACTATATTTATCGTTTTACTTTCCTTAAGATTCGGTAAATCAGGTACAACGGCAATTCTTCTTTCCGGTATGGCTTTAAATGCAGTGTGTGCGGCCGGAATAAGTCTGCTGATTTCTATTTATGCCGATGCGGAACGTATTCAAAGCGTAACCTTTTGGCTGATGGGCAGCTACAGACAGCAGATTGGCATAATACAGGAATTTTATTGGCTGTTGTATTTTTTATCTCGTTATACTTTGTCAAAAATTCACGCATTCTTAATTTAATGCTGTTGGGCGATGAGGTATCCGTAACCTTAGGCTATGATTTATCTAAAATGCGCCGAATTTATATTTTGCTGTGCGCGCTGATAGTCGGCCTGATTGTCTATAATTGCGGTATTATCGGATTTGTCGGTCTGGTAATACCTCATATAGCACGCTTGCTTTGCAGCGGTAACTATAAAAAGGTTTTGCCTATGAGTGCGGTGCTTGGTATGCTGTTCATGGTCTGTGCCGATGTTATCAGCAGAACAATCATGGAAGGCTCTGAGGTGCCTATAGGCGTTGTTGTGTCGGTTATAGGTGCGCCAATCTTTATTTATTTGTTGATCAGTAAGAATTATGGGTATGGTAAGCGATGAAAAAATATATTATCAGTAGTCTTATTATTGCGCTTGCCTGCAGTATTTTGGGCTGTCAAAGCCTCGATAAGCAGCAGGCAAAGCAGCAAGATAAACCGGTAGTTGTTAATAATATTAATGTTGATAACTATTATGTCAAGGGGCCCAATAAGCAGGTATTTGATAAGGCACCGCAGCGCGTGCTTGTAATTGGAGAAAATGAAACGGAAACTTTGCTGGAGCTTGGTGCGGCGCCGAATATTTTAATGGCTGTTGCCCAAAACAGCAGGCAATATGCTATGCGTCCGGAAAATTGGGAGCAGTTTCAAAAAATAAAAAATGTCCCAGCGGTTATCTGAATATGGAATATGTTACAAGCATGCATCCTGATTTAATTATTGCCCAGCAATGTGTATTTATCCGCAACCGTTTGAATAACACCGATTATTGGAACGAACGAGGCGTAAAACGCTTGTGCCCTTGAATACCAATACTCCGAGCAAGCATATCATCAAGGAAACTGTAGATAAAGAAATGCAGTTTGTTCGTGATTTGGGCGCTGCTTTGCGCGTTGATGCTAAGGCTGAAGCGGTTGTGAACAGTACATATAAAACTATTGCTGATATTAATAAGGCTAATGCTTCCTATACTAAGCCTAAGGTTATGATAGTTGAATTTATAAGCTCGATGATCAGCTATGACAATACAAAATTAGTTGGCGACATGGTAAGCAGAATCGGCGGTAAGGTTGCTGAAACACCGCCTGTTATAGGCTTTGAGAATGTTGTCAAAGAAAACCCTGATGTATTGTTTGTTGTGTGCAGTCATGCAGATTACGGCGAGTGTATTACCAAGCTTACGAAAAACCCTGCTTTGCAAAATTTGCCCTGCATCAAAAATAAACGTACCTACAGTATTCCTCTGCGCTTTACCTACGGAACAGGCTGCCGTACGGAGGATGGACTGAGATTTTTGGCAGAGCGCATGTATCCGGTATAGAGATTAAGTGAAGCGATAAAAGGTTTTATTTTATCCCCTATTAGGGATTTCTTCAGAATGGTATATAATTTATCTAATCTAGATTATACAAATCATGATTAGATGAATGTGTTCTTGAAACACATAACACCGGAGGCTTCAAGGTTTTACTTTGAATTTTTTCGTTTTTCTTGCCGGGAAAACGTGTAAGATAAATTTCCTATGTTATGTTTGAGCAATGTTAATTTCTTGCCTGCTGAAAATAAGTAAGTCATATATTGGAGTTGATGAGTATGAACCAATATTATCAGGATAACATGCTTTTTGGCATGAACCCTTCAAGTTATCTGCATCGTTATGCTGTCAATGGCAAGGTGTCGGGAAATCTTGCCTGCATCAGCGAAATTAAAAATGCCGCCGTTGTCTTATACAGTCCGCGCGGCTGCGGCTTTCATTATCGTTGTCATGTGCGTAGCGGCCAAAGCCCGGTTTATGAGCTGGAATGTGCGGATTTGCGCAACAATGATGTAATTTTCGGCCCTGCGCCAGGACGGAAAGACCCCATGGAGCTTTACTCCAGTTTGGTACTGGGACTCGGTATTGCATGTACAGGATAGGTGGGAGCTTAGAGACAGTAACGCCAGTTATTGTGGAGCGCTGTTGGGATGACCACCCTTGCAGTATTGGGTTTCTAACCAGCCGCC
>ENA-OQCS01001764-OQCS01001764.1-human-gut-metagenome-genome-assembly--contig:-NODE-1764-length-10512-cov-2.403467_pt1 | contig 10512 bp, 13 predicted proteins | sample MGYA00242757_ERZ504575 | MGnify/ENA primary metagenome ERZ504575 (study PRJEB26092, sample SAMD00036297) | human gut metagenome | host: Homo sapiens | study: EMG produced TPA metagenomics assembly of... | reverse complement strand
TGTTGCACTCAACCCTCTTTTTAACAAGATTGGTTTCTTTGTTGCTTTCCCAACTTTCTTTAACAAGTCGAAGTTTTGCATGTTTCTTGCTCCAATTTGAATCAAGTCTACTTTTTCAATAAATTCATCTAAGTATTCTGCATCCATCAATTCTGATACGATTGGGAGTCCTGTTGCTTCTTTAGCTGCTACTAGAATATCTAATCCTGCTGATCCCATTCCTTGGAAAGCATATGGTGATGTTCTTGGTTTGAATGCTCCACCTCTTAATAGATTAGCTCCTGCTGCTTTGGCTGCTTTAGCGATTTCAATCACTTGTTCCTTGCTTTCTACTGAACATGGTCCTGCAATCACTGCTAGATGTCCTCCACCAATTTTAACGCCACCGACATCGATAACTGAGTCTTCTGGATGGAAAGCTCTATTAGCTAATTTATATGGTTCTGATACATGCATGACCTTTTCTACAGCTGGATCAACTTCAATCGATTCTGGATCTACTTTTGTTGTATCTCCAACGAGTCCCATTATTGTTTGATTTTCTCCTTTTGAAACATGAACTTGTAATCCTTTCTCTTCAATAGTTTTTTCAATTCTTGTCACATCTTCAGTTTTAGCTTCTTGTTTTAATACAATAATCATTTTCTTTTTCCTCCTTTATAAACAAAAAAATCATCCTATAAGGACGAGCTCTATTCCCGTGGTACCACCTTTTTTTCACCTAAAGGTCACCCTTTAAGCCTCATCAAGTACAATCATACTCTCATCATGTAACGGTGATCACCGGAGATGCCTACTCAATTCAACATTCTACTCATAGCTGTATTCACAAATGACGCCAAATCTTTTTCCACCAACCAAAGACTCTCTATATTTTAATCATTTGTTACTATGTCTACTCACTGTATTTATGCTTATTCTACTTGACATTGTTTCCTGTGTCAATCATTATTTAACTTCTTAACCACCTCTAATAATTCTTCATCACTATAAACAACAAAATCAATAAAAGAAGTATCCTTTTCTTGTTTTTGATGATTATACCAAATCGTCTTTACTCCTGCTTGATAAGCTCCCATCATATCTATTTCATAACCATCTCCTACATAGTAACTATCATTTCCTTTAATTAATTCAAAGATTTCTTTTTGTGGTTTTTGATAACCTACTTTTTCTGAAATTATAATAGGAAAATCAATGATTGGAAATAATGAATTAATTTTATTCATTTGTGTTTTTTCTTTTCCATTAGTAATAATACCATAAGAAATATTCTTTTCTTTTAGGTAGTTAAAAAGTTCTTTCATTGTAGAAGATAATGTTAAATGTGCTTGTTGATCTTCATAGACTTTTTGAAAATCAAGTGCTTGTTGATTTGTAATGAATTGATGAAAATCTTTAAAAGCATTCTTTAAACGATAAGTAGATAATTCATCTTTTGTTATTAATTTATTTAAATATTTTGGGTAAATTTCATTACTATAGATTCTACTTTGTTTCCATAAAGCATATATATCAAGATCTTCATGAAATACTTTTTGATAAGCTTTATAAAAAGGATCATATAAACGATAAAGTGTATCGTCTAAATCAAAATAAATAACCATATCTCCTCCTAAAAGAAAAACAGGTCACCCTGTTTCTTCTTGGTTGGTTCTCTTTTTATATTATGACAAGTGGAAGTAAGTTTATATGAAGTAGCCAACCTCTACTATTTTCTCACATTTATTTTACCTCTTTTGATTTAAAAAGTCTACTTTTTATCAATGTTTTTTTATTATGGTCGAATAATTTCAACAAACTTAAAAGTATCATTTTCAAATGTAAAATGTAATATACAACAATTAGTAAGGCCTCCACTTTTTAATACTTCTTCAGGATCAATAACAGTGGATAGAAAACACATACAAGCCCCAGCATGTGAAAGAGCAAGAACTGTTTGATGATCTTCTTTATCCATCACATCTGTAAGTGTTTCTTTTAATCTTTTTTGTACATCTTCTTTTCTTTCTCCACCATAATGTGGAAATAAATCATCATAACCAAAATCATCAAAATTAGGGTTTAAATCTTCACTTTCTCCTTCAAACATTCCAAAGTTTCTTTCTTTTAAACCTTTTAATCTTTTATAATATTGATCACCAATAATAAGTTCAATCGTATCACAACATCTTTCAGAAGTACTACTATAATAATGATCAAAAGAAATATCTTTTAAATATTCTTTAGCTTTTAAAGCTTGTTGCTTACCAAGTTCTGTAAGTGGTGAATCACACCATCCTTGTATTTTTCTTCTTACATTAAATAAGGTTTGTCCATGTCTCATTAAATATAAATCTTTTTTCATATTCATACTCCTTATCCAAAAATTTCTTTAATAACTTCTAATAAATCTTTTTGTTCTTCATTCATAGGCATACATGTATTAATTTCTTGATAATATTTCTTTAATAAGTCGTTTTGATTTGTTTGTTGTAAAGTAGTCATCACTTTATAATAAAGCATAAATCTAAATTGCGGATACTCTTTACAAATATTTTTCATTTCTTGATCTAAACAATCTGGATCATCTTTAATAAGAGTACTTAATAAATCCATACGTATTTCCGTATATCTTAAAGAAAGTCCGTATTCTTTTTGTAATTCTTTAATTAGATCATAGATTTCTTTTAATAGCTTAGAATCAACTTCAACATAAGCAAGATCTTGAAATACGCGTGTAAAGAATTGTTCTAAATCTATTCCAATAAGGACTAAAAGTATTTTGTAAATCTTGATTTTTTTCATGATTCATTTTAATAAGTCTTTTTATAATATTTTTTGTTTGATTTAATAAATCTAAATAATCATGATCTTTTTGAATAAGTTCTAATAAATCATTCGCTATATAGTTTTTATCAGCTACTTGATGAATATCTTCAAAATGTTCAATTACTTTAACAATATAATAAACAAGGGCATCATCATCAAATACTTCATTTTTTTCGCCTAATCGATCTAATTGTTGATCATATTTTCATCAAAATGTGCAATTGTTTCATCTGTATTAAAACATTGATGATAAAAATCAAGAACTTCTTTATATCGAATATCAATATTGTTATTATTTAGTTCTTTTTCTATCATATGATAAGTTAAATTTTGAAAAAGTTTTTGTTTTTCATTTAAATAAGTTTGATTATCTTTATATTCATTTTTTAATGTATGTATTGTTGTCTTCATAAAAAACCTCCAACGCTATTTTATCATATAAAGCAAAAATAAAAAGAAGATATTTCTATCTTCTTCATCATTATTATTCAGCTGGTGAAATAGCTTCTACTGGACAAGTTCCAACACATGCTTGACATCCAATGCATGTATCTTTGTCACATTCCATTTTTCCTTCGTCATCAAATGCTAAAGCTTCTACAGGACAAACACCAGCACATGCTCCACATCCGATACAAGTATCTTTATCTACGTTCATATTTAACTCTCCTTTTCCTTTTTTCCTATAATTAGTATAACACTTTCCTCTTTTCAGTCAATACAAAGTCACTATTTTTCATAGCTTTGAATACAACAATTTTCGGGTAACCATGTCATTAATTCTTCATTTGTCATATCATGAAAATAACTATGAATGACACGCACGATACCTCCATGACAAACAACTAAAATGTTTTTATCAGGATATTTATTTTCAAGTTCTTCTAAAAAACTATACACACGATGGACTACTTGAAATAATGATTTCTCCTTGAGGATAATGGAGTCCATGATTTTGTTTATAATATTGAAATTCTTCATTATTAACAATTCCTTCAAATTTGCCAAAATTGATTTCTTGAATTCTAGAATCTATTTTAATTTCTAATTGATGATTTTCATTTATGATTTTTGCAGTTTCATGTGCTCTTTGAAGTGGTGAAGCAAAATCATATCTAATGAAATATCTTTTAATTGTTCACTGGCCATTTTAGCTTGTTGCTTTCCTAAAGATGTTAATTCAACATCCGAAATGCCACAAACTTTATTATCAATGTTATAACCTGTTTGACCATGTCTTACTATATATAATTTCATTTTTTTATGTCCTTTATCTTCATTTTGTTTTATGTTATCATATTTTTGGCATTTAGAGAACAAATGAAAAAGGAGAAAATTACATATGGGTGGTATGTTTGGCGTTGTCAGTCGTAAAGACTGTGTCACTGATTTGTTTTTTGGTATTGATTATCATTCTCATTTAGGAACAAAAAAGGTGGGATTGCAGTTTATGGAGAAAACGGTTTTAACCGTGCAATTCATAATATTTCAAATTCACCATTTAGAACTAAGTTTGAAAATGATATTAAAGAAATGTCTGGAAAAATGGGGATTGGTTGTATTTCAGACAATGAACCTCAACCTCTTTTAATCAATTGTCGTTTAGGTAGTTATGCAATTGTTTCTGTAGGTAGAGTTGCAAATATGGAAGAATTGATTCAAGATGCTTTTGATAATGGGCATACTCATTTTCTAGAGATGTCTGGGGGAGAAGTGAATCAAACTGAATTGATTGCTGCAATGATCAATCAAAAGGATACTTATGTTGATGGAATTATCAATGTTTTAAGAAAAGTAAAAGGTTCTATTTCTTTTATGTTGATGACAAAAGATGGTTTGTATTTAGTACGTGATAAATTAGGAAGAACTCCATTAAATATTGGTAAGGGGGAAAATGGATTCTGTGCTTCGTTTGAAAGTCATGCTTATATCAATTAGGCTATTCTTTATATAAAGAATTAGGACCTGGTGAAGTTTGTTTTATGACCAGTGAAGAAGTGAAAACACTTGTAGAAGCCAATGATAAAATGAAAATTTGTTCATTTTTATGGGTATACTATGGTTATCCAACAAGTTGTTATGAAGGACGTAATGTTGAAGAAATGCGTTATGAATGTGGTCGTTTAATGGCTCAAAGAGATGATATTAAAGATATTGATCTTGTAGCAGGTGTTCCTGATAGTGGAATTGCCCATGCGATTGGTTATTCAAATGAATCACATATTCAATATGGAAGACCTTTTATTAAATACACACCTACGTGGCCACGTTCATTTATGCCACAAATTCAAGCGGATCGTAATTTAATTGCAAAAATGAAATTAATTCCAATTGCTAGCTTGATTAAAGGAAAATCATTATTATTAATTGATGATTCAATTGTTCGTGGAACACAACTAAGAGATACAACTGAATATTTATATAACTCTGGAGCAAGAGCAGTCCATATCAGACCTGCTTGTCCTCCAATTATGTATGGATGTCCTTACTTAAACTTTTCAAGAAGTACAAGTGATATGGATTTAATTACACGTCGTGTTATTAGAAAACGTGAAGGAGAAAATGATATCAATATGTTAGAAACATATAGTGATCCAGATACTCCTGAATATAATGCAATGGTAGAAGAAATCCGTAAAGAACTTAATTTTACTTCTTTACGTTTTAATCGTTTGGATGATATGCTTCAAGCTATTGGACTTGATAGTGATAAGATCTGTACTTATTGTTTTAATGGTAAAAAATAATACGGAAAGAAATTTCCGTATTTTTTAAAATATATTTAATAGCTTTCTAAGGAGTGCTATAATATTGAAGAAAAAAAAAGGAGACTATTATGAAATATTTAATTGACCCAATGGATTTAAGTGTAGAAGAAATTGATGAACTAATTGATATTGCGAATGATATTATTAAAGATCGTACACGCTATCAAGATGTTTGTCGTCATAAAATTCTAGCTACACTCTTTTTTGAACCAAGTACACGTACAAGACTTTCTTTTGAATCAGCTATGTTATCACTTGGTGGAAGTGTTTTAGGTTTTTCAAGCGCAAGCAATACAAGCGCTTCTAAAGGTGAAAGTGTTAGTGATACTATTAGTGTTGTTTCAAGCTATTGCGATATTATTGCAATGCGTCATCCAAAAGAAGGAGCACCTCTTGTTGCTACAAGAAAAAGTACAGTACCTTTAATCAATGCTGGAGATGGTGGTCATAACCATCCAACGCAAACTTTAACTGATTTACTTACTATTTATAGAGAAAAAGGCAGATAGATAATCTAACAATTGGTTTTTGTGGGGATTTAAAATTCGGACGTACAGTTCATTCTCTTACAAAAGCAATGTCACGTTATAAAAATATTAAATTCGTGTTTATTGCACCACCTGAACTTAAAATTCCTGAATATTTAAAACATGATTTATTAGATGCTAAAAACTTAGACTACAAAGAAGCAGAAACAATTGAAGAAGTTATTGAAGATTTAGATATTCTTTATATGACACGTGTTCAAAAAGAAAGATTCTTTAATGAACAAGACTATATTCGTTTAAAAGATACATATATTTTAGATTTAAAGAAATTAGAAAAATCAAAATCTGATTTAATCGTTATGCACCCATTACCCCGTGTTAATGAAATTGCTATTGAGGTCGATGATGATCCAAGAGCTAAGTATTTTGATCAAGTTCAAAACGGACGTTTTATGCGTATGGCACTTATTTTAAAAATGTTAGGATTGGAAAATGAGGTAGAAAGATAATGAAGATAGATAGTATTAAAAACGGGATTGTTTTAGATCATATTACTGCTGGTAAATCTTTAGAAGTTTATAAAGCACTAGGATTAGATAAATTAGATTGTAGCGTTGCTATTATTAAAAACGTTAAATCTAATAAAATGGGTAAAAAAGATATTTTAAAAATAGATGAAGAATTTGCATTAGATTTTGATGTTTTAGGATATTTAGATCCTAATATTACTGTTTGTATTATTAAAGATGGTAAACTTGTTGAAAAGAAAAAATTGCAACTTCCTCAAAAAATTATTAATGTAGAAAAATGTAAAAATCCTCGTTGTATTACTTCAACAGAACAAGGTTTAGATCATGTTTTCTATTTAGCAAATAAAGATAAACGTATTTATCGTTGTCTTTATTGTGAAACAAAAGTTGAAAAAAATAGAAGCAATGCTTCTATTTCTATGCTGGAGTAGCTCCAACGGTAGAGCAACTGACTCGTAACCAGTAGGCTGTGGGTTCAAATCCCATCTCCAGCACCATTATTAAAATCAACAAGCGTTGATTTTTTTATTATAATAACAAACATCAAATATAAACCTTTTCTTCCCATTTCATCATGACATCTTTTCCATGATGGGCTAAGCCTATATAAATCACTTTTCCTTTTAAATCATAATCATATCTTCTATCTTTGATTTGTTGAATAGCTTCATTTGATAATTTATTCAATGCTTTTTTCAAAATCTTTTTTTATCTTCTTTGAAATACTTAAATTCAATAATAAACGATGTTTTCTTTTCATCATGAGCCTGGATAATGAGATCACATCTTCCTTTACATTTTTCTCGATTATAAATAACTTTATAGTTATCTGATAGACATAAACACATTCCTAACATCATCATATGATAACTGTTTCATTATTTAAATCATGATAGCTTGGAATCATTAATACATTTTGATAATTTTGAAAAATCATTTTTGTTTTCAGCAATCAAATTGTCAACAATGCGATCATATTATCCATTGTTCATTCCTAGTTGATGTTCCATTAATCTTATAAATTATCTTCTTACCTCATAATTTGGTATCGTAATTCTAAACTTTTCTTTTTTGGATCAATTGCTTTTACTACTGTTAAATATCCAGCACTTACAAACATCCCCTATAAGTTAGGTGTATTTGCCACTTCATAAAAGCTTGTTTGAAGGACAACTCTTGTTTCTAGATAGTTATTCTTTATAAGTTTTTCATATTGTTTTTTAAAGTCGTAGTCTGCTTTTTATATAGCTTGTTTAAGCATTGTATTAGCACTCGTATTGACCCAATAAGGAACAAGTACTTTTCTTCTTGCATAATTTAAAATAGACCATGGATTATAGATTTCTTTATCTCCCATTTTATAGCCATCATACATTTCTTTGACTTCTTCATCTAATTCTAAATCATAATATTCTAACAGTTCTTTGGTTTATTCTATACTGAATCCAAAATATTCACTATAATCATTATCAATTACTGTATACACATCTAAATTATTTAAATCACTGAAAATATTTTCTTTAGCCACTCTTTGAATTCCTGTAAGCATCGCATATTTTAAGCTGGTTGATGTTTTAAGAGAATTATGAAGCAATCCTGCAAGTCCTCCTCTTACTTCATCATAGAACCCTCCTGTATGTGCTTCTACAAATGGTGTATCATATTCATCTATGAATACCATAACTTCTTTTCCATAATAATCTTCCATTATTTCCATCAAGAATGAAATTGCATCATCTATTCCCTTAAGATTATTCTTGTTATTATCAGCTAATACTTCATAAGTCTTTCATAATTTATTTTCTTAAATCCCTTAAGATTTTCAAATACAAAATCATATTTATCCCATTGATTTTGTATTTGTGTTCTTATCGTTGAAACAACTGTTTCTTTATCTCTTTTGGCATTCGCAAAAGAGATAAAGATTGTTAGATATTGATTGATTTCAGCTACATAAGGTGTTTCCATGATTTTTGTACCTTTAAAGATTTCTTTAGAGTCTTTGGTAATATCAAAGAATTCTGCCATCATTGACATATTGATGGTTTTTCCAAATCTTCTAGGACGAGTAATCAATGTTACATCTGTTCCTCTATCTAAAAACTCTTTGATCATCAAGGTCTTATCTACAAAATAATAATTTCCTTCTACAAGTCTTGAAAAACTTTTCGTTCTTATTGGTATTTTCTTCATTTCTATCACCCTTTCTTTACATATTATAAACTATTTTAGAGATGTTTACTGATGAATATAAATTCAATTTTTAATTTGATCTATATTGAATATTTCATAGTTATGATTTTTAGCTTATCTAAATCTAATGGAAAATGGTAGTTGATTAAGTATATAGGAAAACTAGAGTAGAAAAATCACGATAACAATAAAAATAAAGGAGGAAAATCAAGACTGATCATCAGCCTAATTTTCCTCCTAAAAAACATTAGATATTTAGAGGGGATATTGATTTCACATCAATATCCCCTTAATAATTTAAAGTGATTTTTCTAAAACACGCGATTATTTAGAGCGCTATATAATCAATGTTATCTATTATTACTCAACGATCACTTTTAGCAACTAGAATAACTATTTCCCATTTAAGACATCTTTAATTGCTTGTAGATTTTCTTTAACACTATCATCATTTGGAATCATATAATAAAGTTTGCTATCAGGCATGTAAGCTCCACCTGTTTGCATAACTCCTGTTCCGGTAAATTGTTTTTGTTTAAATGTCCATGAAGCATTATCATTTATTTGCATTTTGATTAAATCTGTAATATCACTAGATGCCATATTTGTTTCAAAACATCCTGATATAGCTTTTAAAACACTACTATAATTAGTAATAACTGCAGGTGACATCATCTTATTAAGCATAGCCATTAAAACATCTTGTTGATGTTTTACACGTACATTATCTCCATCAGCAAATGAATGTCTTTCCCTTGAATATGCTAAAGCTTCTTCACCATTCATTTGTTGAAGACCTAATTTATAGGAATAACCACCCGCACTAAAATCTTGATCAACATTAACAGTAATACCACCCAACGCATCAACCATTGTAACCAATGATGTAAAGTTAACTCTTGCATAGTAGTTGATATCTGTTCCTAAAAACTTAGCCATTGTTTTAACCGTATTTTCAGGTCCAGCAATACCTGAATGCGTTAACTTATCCTTTTTTTGCATATTCGCAAGAGTTACGTAGTAATCTCTTGGAATAGATGTTAATAAAATCTTCTTTGTATTTGGATTAACAGTAACGATCATATTAACATCTGATCTAGATACTGTTGTAATACTTCCATATGTATCAATACCACTGATATAAATAATAAATGGTGTATTTGTTACAGAAACTCTTGTTGAAAAGTCTTTGACTTTTGTTTCTATGTCACTTGTCCATATTTCTTTAACTTCATTTTGAAAATCTGGATGATTTTCTTCAAACATACCATTATATGCTGTATTAATTAATATAGCATTAACGGTATTATTATAAAGATCATCCCCTAGTTTTGAATATGTCATAGCAACATCAAAATTCAAGCTTGATTCTTTCTTTTTAGCTTCAGCAATAACTTGATTCATATCTTTTTCTTTATCATATTGTAAACAATATTCAATCGATTCATTTTGTAATTCAGATAAACTGTCTATTTTACTACTTTTTAATACAACAATTGCATAATGTGTAGATTTCGTATTAGAATTCGTAATATCATCTAATGTTGAATAACCTTTATTGATCATTACTGATCCAAATATCATTAATACACTTAATATTAAACTTAATACTTTTCCAATAATCTCTCTTGGTTTTGTTTTACGATGATGTTCTTTTTTATTAGGTTTCATTAATGCATAATTAATAAAACCTAATAAAACAAGTATCATCCCAACCATAAC
>ENA-OQCS01001763-OQCS01001763.1-human-gut-metagenome-genome-assembly--contig:-NODE-1763-length-10523-cov-1.897845_pt1 | contig 10523 bp, 14 predicted proteins | sample MGYA00242757_ERZ504575 | MGnify/ENA primary metagenome ERZ504575 (study PRJEB26092, sample SAMD00036297) | human gut metagenome | host: Homo sapiens | study: EMG produced TPA metagenomics assembly of... | reverse complement strand
ACCAAGGCTTTGCATACTACACCTACGGCAAAGACCGCTCTATCAACATGTTTACCTACGTAAACGAAAATAAGTCTATCAGACAACTGACGAAGGTAAGAACTGGCAGGACATTACGCCAAATGAAAAATGAAGAATAATAGTAACTATTCAGAAGGTACTATCCCGCGAGGGATGAACAGTTACGAATAATAAATTGTAACAGAGAGGGATTGCAATGAACCAGGAAGAGTTAAAGAAAATCTGGATGGAGTATACGGATCCTCAGCAGTTATTAGATGATGCTGAAAAATTTTATAATCTTATGATGATGTACCGCTGTGCGATCAGAGAGGTACAGACAAAACTGGAAGTTTGGATGATGATTTTCAGTAGAATCAACCGAAATCCAATTTCATTTATTTAAGACAAGAATCAAGAAACCGGTAAGTATTTATAACAAGTTACAAAAGCTGGGATATGACTTTACAATCGAAAATATCCAGCAGCTGAATGATGTGGCGGGGGTTCGAATTGTCTGTGCATTTATTGATGATATTTACACAATAGCGGACTTGATCACGCAACAGGATGATATTAAAGTAATAAAAATAAAAGACTATATAAAGAATCCAAAGCCAAATGGCTATCGAAGCTATCACATGATCGTTGAGATTCCAGTGTTTTTTGCGAAAGGAAAACACCGATGCGAGTGGAACTTCAGATTCGTACAAATGGAATGGATTTCTGGGCAACATTGGAACACCAGCTCCGCTATAAAAAGGCATCGAAGAAATGCCAGGATTTGAGGAAATCAGCAAAGAGCTGATGCATTCCGCACAGGTTATTATCGAAGCCGATAATGAGATGCAGGAGATCAAGAACAAGATCGGTACGTTCCATGAAATCTAAGATGGAATGATTTCAAAAAGTAGGGGTGAAGTTTATGTATTCGATTAAAACAGTCAAAGGTGATATAACCAAAATTACAGATGTACAGGCAATTGTAAATGCTGCTAATAATTCTCTTCTTGGTGGTGGCGGTGTTGATGGTGCAATCCATCATGCCGCAGGTCCGGAACTCTTGCAGAATGCAGGACACTTCATGGGTGCGAAACTGGAGAAGCAAAGATTACCAGCTATAATCTGCCATGTGATTATGTGATCCACACAGTCGGACCGATCTGGTATGGTGGAAATAATGATGAAGATAAGCTTCTTGCAAGCTGTTATTATAATTCGATGAAGATTGCGGTGGAGAACGGAATCAGAACAATTGCATTCCCATCTATTTCTACAGGAGTGTATTGTTTTCCGGTTGAGCGCGCTGCGAAGATTGCGGTAGATACCGTTCATAGATTTTTACAGGAGAATCCAGACAGTTTTGATCTGGTTGAGTGGGTACTGTTTAACGACCAGGCCGCATCTGCATATGAAACTGAGGTATCCTTAATACAAAAGTAGATTGCAGACAAAGAAACTCGGAAATGCAGATTACATTTCCAGTGCAATATAAATAATACAGACAAGGAAGATTGACAATGAAGCAGGAAAACGAAGATATTGCAAGAAAAATGCAGTATATTCTGAATATGAGACCAGTGTTTAACAAGGAGGCTCTTTTCAGTGACGGAACAAGGTATTACAGAAATCCTACTGAGCCAAAGAGTGGCGAAAAGGTAATAATCAGCTTCAGAACCCAGAAGAATAATGTGGATGCGGTATATCTCGTATCCGGAGATCAGAAATATAAAATGAAAGTATACAAAACCACAAAAGGTTTTGATTATTATGGAACAAAGATTGTGATGCCGGAAGAGATTTTTCGGTATCATTTTGAAATTCAGTATGGATGGGCTACATGCTATTACACGGAACAGGGAGTCTGTTCTGAGCTGCAGGAATGGGCACAGTTTGAAATCTATCCGAATTATCATACACCTGACTGGGCAAAGGGTGCGGTGATGTATCAGATTTTTGTGGATCGATTCCGCAATGGAGATCCGTCCAACGATGTGGAAAGCGACGAATATGCATATATTGGTGAACACAGTGAAAAAGTGACAGATTGGTCCAAGACTCCGGCAGTTATGGGAGTCAGGGAATTCTATGGAGGAGACCTGCAGGGCATTATTGACAAACTGGATTATTTTGAAGAGTTGGGCGTGAAGTGCTGTATCTTAATCCATCTTCGTATCACCAAGTAACCACAAATACGACTGTCAGGATTACGATTATGTGGATCCACATTACGGAAAGATCGTTGAAGACTGTGATGGACTGCTGGCTCCTGGTGACAGGGATAATTCACATGCGTCAAAATACATTCGCAGGGTGACAGATAAGCGCAATCTGGAGGCAAGTAATCAGATGTTTGCACAGCTTGTGGAAGAACTGCATAAACGTGGCATGAAGATTATTCTGGATGGAGTATTCAACCATTGTGGATCTTTTAATAAGTGGATGGACAGAGAAAGAATATATGAAGGACAGGAAGGTTATGCACCGGGAGCTTATATATCTGCAGACAGTCCGTATCGCTATTTCTTTGATTTTCATGATCAGAATCGCTGGCCTTATAATCCGACTTATGATGGATGGTGGACGCATGATACACTTCCGAAACTGAATTATGAAGGTTCAGGAGAATTGTATGATTATGTCCTGAAAGTGGCACAGAAGTGGGTGTCTGCACCATATAATGTGGATGGCTGGAGACTGGATGTGGCAGCAGATCTGGGACACAGCAATGAGTTTAATCACCAGTCTGGAAAGATTTCCGTAAAGCGGTCAAGGAAGCGAATCCGGAAGCACTGATTCTTGCAGAACATTATGGAAGTCCGGAAGGATGGCTGCAGGGAGATGAGTGGGATTCTGTCATGAACTATGATGCGTTCATGGAGCCTGTGACATGGTTCCTGACCGGAATGGAAAAACACAGTGATGAATATAGAGAGGATCTTTATGGAAACAGTGATGCGTTTATCGGAGCAATGAAGACGCATATGCGCTCTTTGCATATGTCATCTCTTCACACTGCGATGAATGAATTGTCAAATCATGATCATTCCAGATTCCTTACCAGAACAAATCACAGGGTTGGACGTGTTTCCTATGCCGGAGCACAGGCGGCGTCTGAAAATATCAATACGGCGATCATGCGTGAAGCGATTGCCATACAGATGACATGGCCGGGAGCTCCTACATTGTATTATGGGGATGAGGCAGGTGTCTGCGGATTTACAGATCCGGATAACCGGAGAACTTACCCGTGGGGGCATGAAGATATGGAACTTCTGAATTTCTACAAGGTCATGATCGCGGTTCATAAGAAATACAAAATGCTCAGAAGCGGTTCTCTGAAATTCCTATGGAATGATTATCAGGGCCTCTGTTATGCGAGATTCTCTCATACGGAGCAGATGATCATCGTACTGAACAACCGGATGAAGGCAGAGATGTTATGATTGAAGTCTGGCCGGCAGGAATCAGCAGACTGGAAGAAACAGTATTTACAAGGCTGGTGCAATCTTCTCAGGAAGGGTATACAGACCACCAGAAACAGATTCTGTGCCAGGCTGGATCGCTGAATCTGTATCTGCCACCGTGCAGTGTGACAGTACTGCATCATAAAGACCAGATGTAAGATTAGAGAGTTGGTATGCTATATGAAAGCTGCAGCGCAAAATTCACTTGACAGGTCAGAATGGGTATGTTACGATATCAATACTTCACGTGGTAGAGTGGCTACGTACTAAAAGAAAAATAATATGTCAAGGGAGATAGAGAGATGAAGAAAAAAGCAGTTGCAGTAGTTATGACAGCAGTAATGGCACTGGGAATGGTATCTGCAGTAAGTGTGCAGGCAGGAATAGAAGATAAGACTCTGATCGTTGGATTTGATGCGGAATATCCGCCATATGGATATATGGATGAGAATGGTGAATACACAGGATTTGACCTGGAACTGGCACAGGCTGTGTGTGACCTGGAAGGCTGGGAGCTGGAGAAAAAACCAATCAACTGGGATTCCAAGGATATGGAACTGAATTCCGGATCTATCGACTGTATCTGGAATGGATTTACTATGAACGGAAGAGAAGATGATTATACTTTCTCAGAGCCGTATGTAGATAACAGTCAGGTAATCGTTGTTGCAGATGATTCCGGAATTGAGAAGCTTACAGATCTTGCCGGTAAGACCGTTGGTGTGCAGGCAGCTTCCGCAGCACTGGATCTTCTTCAGAGTGAGGAAGAAGGCGGACAGAAAGAACTGGCGGATACTTTTGGAGCACTGAATGAATTTGCAGATTACAATACTGCATTCACAGAACTGCAGGCAGGGGCACTGGATGCACTGGCAATCGATGTCGGAGTTGCTAAATATCAGCTGAATTCCAGAGGAGAGGGATTCAAGATCCTTGATGAGACACTGAATACAGAACAGTATGCAATCGGATTTAAAAAGGGTAATACAGAACTCTGTGATATTGTGAATGCAGACCTTCAGAAACTTGCAGATGATGGAACGGTTGCAGAACTTGCTGAGAAGTATGAAATCGCAGATATGGTAACACTGAAAGCTTCTGATGATGCATCGGCAGAGGATTCCAAAGATGCAACAGATGATGCGGAAACAGATAAAACAGAAGAAAAATAAGCAATACATAAAATACGAATACAGAATGGGATGCTTCCCGGTTTTCCGGGTGGCATCCCTCTTGTAGGTTTATGGAGGAGAGTACATGAGTTTTCAGGTAATGTTACAACAGCTTACCACAGGGTTTGGGCAGACGCTGCTGATCTTTTTTCTGACACTGTTATTTTCCCTGCCACTTGGCATGGTTGTATATTTTGGACGTGTGAGCAGGTTCAAGCCATTAAGCTGGATCGTTAAGGCGTATATTTCTATTATGCGAGGAACACCACTGATGCTGCAGTTGCTGCTGTGGTATTTTGGACCGTTCTATCTGTGGGGAATGAATATCGGCAATTATAAATTTACCGCGATCATTCTGGGATGTTCTCTGAATTATGCCGCATATTTTGCAGAAATCTATCGTTCCGGAATTGAGTCGATTCCGGTGGGACAGTATGAGGCAGCACAGCTTCTGGGATACAATAAAAGCCAGACATTTTTCAAAATCGTATTACCGCAGGTTGTAAAGATCGTGCTTCCTTCTGTGACAAATGAAGTCATTACACTTGTCAAAGATACCTCCCTTGTTTATTCGGTATCTTATATTGAGATGTTTGCGCTGGCAAAACAGATCGCAGCTGCGCAGACAACAGTTGTTCCGTTTGTGATCGCCGGGGTATTCTACTATATCTTTAACTTTGTAGTTGCCTGGGTTATGGAATGGTTTGAAAAGAAACTGAATTACTATCGTTAGGAGGAAATGCTTTGAATACAAGTCTTCTGGAAATGAATCATATCAAAAAAGAGTTCGACGGTCTTCAGGTACTGAAGGATGTGTCGATTCATGTAAATGAAGGAGAGGTCGTTTCAATTATCGGTTCCTCAGGCTCCGGTAAATCCACGCTTCTTCGCTGTGCGACACTGCTGACATTGATTGATGACGGTGAAGTAAGTTATATGGGAAATAAAACGGTTTGGACCGAAAATGGTAAAGTCTGTCTGCCGAATAAAACAAAACTGAAAGAGATTCAGTCCTGCTTTGGCCTGGTTTTTCAGAACTTTAATCTGTTTCCGCATTATACGGTCATGAAAAATATTACCGATGCACCAATCCATGTGCAGAAGAGAAAGAAAGATGAGGTTTACAGAGAAGCGAGAGATCTTCTGGCAAAGATGGGATTGTCTGATAAAGAAGATGCTTATCCGTATCAGTTGTCAGGTGGACAGTGCCAGCGAGTTGCGATAGCAAGAGCCCTTGCACTGAATCCGAAAATCCTGTTCTTTGATGAGCCGACTTCCGCACTTGATCCGGAACTTACCGGAGAAGTTTTGAGAGTAATCCGTTCACTGGCGGATATCCATATCACGATGGTGATCGTGACACATGAAATGAACTTTGCTCGGGATATTTCCGACAGAGTTATTTTTATGGATAAAGGTGTAATTGCTGTAGAAGGTACTCCACAGGAAGTATTTTCTTCAAGCAATGCACGAATCAAAGAATTCCTTGGTAAATTTCATCAGGGAGAGGAATAAAGGGATTGCTTTTAATGATGCAATGTTATATAATTTCTGCGTAATGATAGGAAATCCGAGCAACCGCAGTTACCCCTGTGGTTAATCGAGTGAGATGATAGGAGTAAATACATGAGTACAGACAGATACGTAAGTCCCCTTTCAGAGCGTTATGCCAGCAAGGAAATGCAGTACATTTTTTCTCCGGATATGAAATTTCGCACCTGGAGAAGATTGTGGATCGCTCTGGCTGAAACAGAAAAAGAACTTGGCCTGAATATCACTCAGGAGCAGATTGATGAACTGAAAGCTCACAAGGATGATATCAACTATGATGTGGCAAAAGAAAGAGAACGTCAGGTACGCCATGACGTTATGTCTCACGTGTATGCATATGGCGTACAGTGCCCGAAAGCAAAAGGAATCATCCATCTGGGTGCAACATCCTGTTATGTAGGTGACAACACAGATATCATTGTGATGGCTGAGGCTTTGAAGCTGGTTCAGAAAAAACTGGTGAACGTAATTGCAGAACTGTCAAAATTTGCAGATAAATACAAAGAACAGCCAACTCTTGCATTTACACATTTCCAGCCGGCACAGCCGACAACAGTTGGTAAACGTGCAACTCTCTGGACACAGGAATTCCTGATGGATCTGGAAGATCTGGAATATGTAATGGGCACACTGAAACTTCTGGGTTCCAAGGGAACTACCGGAACACAGGCAAGTTTCCTGGAACTGTTCGAAGGGGATCAGGAGACAATCGACAAGATTGATCCGATGATCGCAGAAAAGATGGGATTCAAGAACTGCTATCCGGTATCCGGACAGACCTATTCCCGTAAAGTAGATACAAGAGTCCTGAATATTCTTGCAGGTATTGCGGCAAGCGCACATAAGATGTCCAATGATATCCGCCTTCTGCAGCATCTGAAAGAAGTAGAAGAACCATTTGAAAAATCACAGATTGGTTCCTCTGCGATGGCCTACAAGAGAAATCCGATGAGAAGTGAGCGTATCGCATCTCTTTCCAGATATGTAATGGTGGATGCACTGAATCCGGCAATTACTTCTGCAACACAGTGGTTTGAGAGAACCCTGGATGACTCCGCAAACAAACGACTCAGTATTCCGGAGGGATTCCTGACAATCGATGGTATCCTGGATCTGTGCCTGAATGTTGTTGACGGACTGGTTGTTTATCCGAAAGTAATCGAGAAACATATGATGGCAGAGCTTCCGTTTATGGCGACAGAAAACATCATGATGGATGCTGTAAAAGCAGGTGGAGACCGTCAGGAACTTCATGAGCGTATCCGTGAACTTTCTATGGAAGCTGGACGTACTGTCAAGTAGAAGGAAAGGATAACGACCTTCTGGAGAGAATCGCAGCAGATCCGGCCTTCAATCTGACAATCGAGGAACTGCGCAAATCTATGGAGCCGTCCAGATATGTCGCAGAGCCAAAGAACAGACGGTTACATTTATTGAGAAGACTGTACAGCCGGTGCTGGATGCACACAAAGAAATGCTGGGTATGACAGCAGAGATCAATGTCTGATCGATCATTTATTTACATCTATAGAATAAGAAAAAGATCAAATAAAACACGAGGAGGAAAAAGTGTTATGATCAAAGCAGTAGTTGGAGCGAACTGGGGAGATGAAGGTAAAGGAAAAATTACCGATTATCTTGCACAAAAAGCAGATGTTGTATGTCGTTATGCTGGAGGAAACAATGCAGGTCATACCATTGTTTATGGTGGTAAGAAATTTGCTTTAAAATTAATACCATCAGGTATTTTCTCTGGGCATGAAGTAATCATGGGAAATGGGATGGTTGTTAATCCTAAAGCATTTTTAGAAGAAGTGAAATATTTAAATGATGGTGGTATTGATACAAGCAAAATTAGAATTTCTGATCGTTGTCATGTGATTTTACCTTATCATCTTGAAATTGATGAATTACAAGAAAAGAGAAAAGGTGATAAAAGTATTGGAACTACAAAAAGAGGTATTGGACCTGCTTATGTAGACAAATATAGTCGTATTGGGATTCGTATGGGAGAATTCGTTGATGAAGAATTATTCTTAGAAAGATTAAAAGAAACTTTCCCAATGAAGTTGCAGAATATCCTGAATTAAAAGATATGTTTACTGTAGAAGAAATTTTTGAAGAATACAAAGAATACGCTAAAATTATTAAGCCTTTAGTTTGTGATACAGGTATGTTATTAGATCAATATTTAAGAGAAGATAAAAAAGTCTTATTTGAAGGAGCTCAAGGAGCTATGTTAGATATTGATTATGGTACTTATCCATTTGTTACATCATCACATCCAGGAGCTAATGGGGTATCTGAAGGGGCTGGTATTGGACCTTTATATATCAAAGAAGCAATTGGGATTATTAAAGCTTATACAACTCGTGTTGGATCAGGACCATTCCCAACTGAATTAAATGATGCAACAGGTGATTTAATTAGAGAAAGAGGACATGAATATGGTACTGTAACTGAACGTCCAAGAAGAACTGGTTGGTTTGATGCAGTAGTTGTTAATCAATCAAGAAGAATGTCTTCTTTAACAGGTATTTCATTAATGTTATTAGATGTTATGAGTGGATTTGATACAATTAAAATCTGTAAAGCTTATAAATTAGATGGTAAAGAAATTTATGGTTTACCTGCAACTGTTAAAGATATTGAAAGATGTGAACCTGTTTATGAAGAATTACCAGGATGGAAAGAAGATATTACACATGTAAAATCTTTTGAAGAATTACCTGTAAATTGTCAAAACTATATTCGTAAAATCGAAGAACTTGTTCATTGTCCAGTAAGAATGTTCAGTGTTGGACAGATAGAGAACAAACAGTTGTTTTAAAAGATATTAAATTTTAATAAAGGAGGTCTTTCATGAAAAGAGAATTAGTCATTGTCATGGATTTCGGTGGGCAATATAATCAATTAGTTGCTCGTCGTGTTCGTGAATGCAATGTTTATTGTGAAATCTATTCTTATAAAACACCTTTAGAAAAAATTAAAGAAATGAATCCTAAAGGAATCATTTTAACAGGTGGACCAAATAGTTGTTATTTAGAAGATTCACCAACTTATTCTAAAGAATTATTTGAATTAGGTATTCCTGTATTAGGTTTATGTTATGGTGCTCAATTAATGCAACATGTTTTAGGTGGGAAGTTGAAAGAGCAGATGTAAGAGAATATGGTAAATCAATTTTATTAGTTGATCAACCACAATCTAAAATTTTAAAAGGTGTTCCTGAAACATCTACAGTTTGGATGGACCTGGGCTGAACATCGAAGTTCTCTGGCATAAGACCCTGGCCGAAAAGGGCGTGACTGCTCCTGGATCCGAAGCTGCATTGCCACGGATCAGGAGTGGACACATCTGGTACCGAAAAGTGTCTCCCTCTATCTGACCGAACACGGACTGGATCAGCGCATCAAACGGCTGGAGCAAATGCGGATGGATGAAAAGAATACAGAATTGTTATAAACGTATATGATTTTAAAAAGGCAGACTTTTATGAGTCTGCCTTCTTAAATCCCAGTACATCCTGGATCGTATAGAACCCGGCCGGCTTGTCCGCAAGATAGGCCGCACAGTCACAGGCTCCTCTGGCGAAGCACTCCCAGTTATAAGAGTGATGAGTGATCTCCAGTCTTTCTCCCATACCGCCGAAAAATACCGTATGGCTGCTCGGGATATTACCCGCGCGCAGAGAGTGATAGCCAATGGTCCCCGGAACTCTTGGGGACTCCCCCTTCTCTCTTCCATATACAGCAATATCGCCAATCTCTTTCCCATGGCATGGGCCATGATCTCGCCCATTCCCGCGAGGTCCCGCTGGGCACATCTTCTTCCACTGATCATGCATTTCCAGGATCTCAATATCCACATCGTCCTTCAGGATCGATACTACAGTTTCCAAAAGCTTATTCATGACATTTACCATCTTAGACGTATTCGCTGCATAAAGCATAGGAATCTTTTCTGCCGCCTCTTTGAACTTTTGGATCTCTTCTTCTGTAAATCCGGTAGTACCGCAGACCAGAGCCTTTCCATGTGCCACAGCCTGTTCCAGCACGTCCATAGCCCATTTCTTTGGTAGAAAATCAATGATCACATCACAATTATCGATCACAGATTCCAGGTCGTCCGTTACCGGAACTCCCAGTTCCCGGCCAACCATAGCTACGGTCCCCAGATCCGTGCCAATATAGTCTCTCCCTTTGGGGCCAACGCCTGCCGTCAACTCAAGATCCTCTCTTTTCGGCCGCCACCTGGGTGATTAATTTCCCCATTTTCCCTTTTGGACCTATTACGATTACTTTCATAGCATTTTACTCCCTTTCTGTAAATA
>ENA-OQCS01001762-OQCS01001762.1-human-gut-metagenome-genome-assembly--contig:-NODE-1762-length-10529-cov-1.963949_pt1 | contig 10529 bp, 15 predicted proteins | sample MGYA00242757_ERZ504575 | MGnify/ENA primary metagenome ERZ504575 (study PRJEB26092, sample SAMD00036297) | human gut metagenome | host: Homo sapiens | study: EMG produced TPA metagenomics assembly of... | reverse complement strand
GTCCGCCACATTGGCATCTGATCCCACCGGAAAACGCACATAATCGTACTGGATCTCATCGAATCCAAGGTCTGCTGCCATCTCGCAAGTTCTGTCAGATATTCCCAGACCTCCTGCCTGTATGGATTCACCCATGCCAGGCCGTTGGCATCCGTCACCGGCTTGCCGCCTCGTTTCGTCAATGCCAGTTCCGGTCTCGCCGCCGCCAGAATGGGATCCTTGAAACATACGATCCTCGCAATGGTATAAATATTATGATCCTTCAGTTCCTGCATCAAAGCCTGAATATCCCGGATGTAGCGCACTCCTGCCTGCATTTCGGATATCTGGTCCAGTACGGGAATGTTCTGTGTAATCTCCTCATTCGTCAGCCGGAACGTCACATTTCCTTCATCATTTTTCACATCAATGACCATAGCGTTCAGTTCCGTCTCATCCACCAGCCGATCAGCTCCTCCATTCCGGCGCTGCCGGCCTTAGGACCGGTGACATAAATGCCTTTCACTTTCGTCCGGTCCGCCATGCGGTCCGCAGTAGTAAGCTCCTGCCGAGGCGCCGGGGAGGAGTCGGTGCCGTTTTATTCGTATCCTCCGCAGTTCCTGTGGATGCAGCATCTCCACCCGTGACATCCGATGCCGTTTCCCCGGCAGCGGTCACCTCAGCAGAATCCACCGTTGCCGCAGCTTCTATTCCATCACTTCCTATTCCATTCCCTGTTAACTCTATCGCATTGTCTGTTCCGCAGCCGCTCATGCTAAATATCAGCATAAGTCCCACCGCCAGAAGCCTCTTCCCCAGACTCTTGTTTCGTATCATCAGTATTCTCCCTGCATACCGACGGTTGGTCATATTTTCTTCGGCTTTTTTTACCGCCGGAATACTGTTATCAGATTTTTTCCTTGTCTACTCTTCCTCCGGATACGTCAGTCCCCACTGTTTTCGGATCTCTGTCATCATATACATGACATCTTCCGTATACTTCAACTTCATGACCTCTGGTTGTCCGGCAATTGCCCGCTCCATATCCTCTACCTCATAGACCAGGCATCCGCTGTGGCTCCTGCCGGAGTTCCTCAGTATGACCGTCCTCCGTGTAGGTGATCACTGCCTTCTGTCCTCTGGGATATTCATACATCTCTACATAAGCCTTGTCAAAAGAGAGCATGCCCCGCTTGGGCTGCTTGGCATGCAGAGATAATGTCACTGTTGCCATTTCCTTTTTCGGATTCATTAAAAGGATCCCCGCCTGCTCGTCCACTCCCGTAGGTGCAAATTTCACCTGAGAGGCGATCTGATCCGGACGGGAGCTTAAGAACATTCTTACAAAAGAGAGCGCATATACGCCGATATCCAATAATGCACCGCCCGCCAGATTCCGGTTGAAGAACCGGTTCTTCATGTCATATTCCTTATAGCTTCCGAAGTTCATCTGTATCACGCGAAGTTCTCCGAGGTCTCCCGCATCCACTCGTTTTAACAATTCCTTATAGATTGGCATATGATAGATTGTCATAGCTTCCGCCAGAATTACGCCGTGCTCCTTCGCCAGCTGCATGGCTTCTTCCAGCTCTTCGGAGTTTAACGTAATGGATTTCTCGCACAACACATGCTTACCTGCTGCCAGAGCTTTTCGTAAAAATTGAATATGCTTATTATGAGGCGTAGAGATATAGATGATATCCACCGCAGGATCCGCACAGACCTCTTCAAAACTTGTAAATACATTCTGCACACCGTATTTCTTTGCAAAAGCTACTGCTTTCTCCTGCGTACGGTTCACGACACCATACAGCTTCTGCCCTCTTTTTTCCATAGCCTGTGCCAGTTCATTGGCTATGACACCGCAGCCTGCACTCACCCAGTTTCCCATCTATTCTCTCCCTTCCTTTCCACGTATTTTATTCTCATACATTTTAGTATCTGCTTCATTTACGATCTTGCGAATATCCACACCACAGCCTACTGCCCAGCCCACGGCACTGGAGATCGGCATCTCACCCTGTCCATCCCGCTCAAGCAGTGCTGCGCTGACCGATTCTACCATGGATTCAATTTCGAATTCCACAGGGTTCTCAATGATCATGACAAATTCATCTCCACCCACACGATAGACCTTACGTCTGTCCGTAGACAATTCATACAATACAGAAGACAATGTCTGAATCAATACATCTCCTGCTGCATGGCCGTATTTGTCATTGACATATTTTAGATTATTCACATCCCAAAAAATAGCCGCCAGTCTGCGTACCTGCGGATAGTAGTTCTCAATCATTTCTTCGTATTTATTTTTGTTATACACATGGGTACCCAGATCCGTCTCTTTGCGATAAGTCAGATCCGCAATCCTTTGTGCATCTGTATGTCCACTGATACTGATATAGCGCAGGATGAGTGTGAATACCAAAAGGATCACTGCCCGCGGTAGTGCTCCATAGAACAATATTACAAATACCGGATCCGGCTCAAGGTCAAACTGTAAAGTTCCTGCACTCCACTGCTCCAGATACCAGCTTCTTGTATGATTGCTTCCAAGCAGCAGGTTCAGATCACATATACCGTGATAAAATCCTGCCAGCATACTGATCGTCATGGTGATATCATTCACGAAATACGTGATCCACAGACTCCTCTTCTGTCGGTACTGCACTGCCAAAAGCAACGGCAGCACATAGATAAGAACTGCGTGAAAAGATAAAAAAGTAGCAAAAATCGCTGAAATCATACAGATCAGCGTCAGGAACACATATTTGACCCATTGCTTCGACAAGTCCACTTTCTCATATATATAGACTATAGGGATTCCTATGACCGCAGACATTCCCACTGCCATTGTAAAAATTCTGGCATCCACGATAAAGATCCGTAGCAGTGTCAGTACCCAGATCACCAAAACGGTCGCAAAGATCCAAAAAAATCCCCTCAGGTCTGCAAGTTGGAGCGGATCTCCTGCTGATGTAATTCCTGATTATACTGTTCCTGATAATTTTCCATTGCAATATCCTATGTATCTATCATTTGTTTTCTCATTGCTTAGTGTACAGCAAATGTAGTATAACATATTCTGATTGTTTTTGCATTTATTTACGCTAAATTAGCAGTTGAAATAATGAAGCATACAAAAATATGCCCCTACCACTTCTGGTAGGGACATACATTTTGGGCAATCACAGCCTGAGCTCCACAAAGCACCCACAGGCTCCACACATTCCTTCATTCAGGTAATTACAGCTTTTACATACGGCAAGCCGCTTTTCATAAATTGTCTCGTCAGCCTTATCCCAGACTCCAGTCTGGCAATATACGAATACAGACTTTCCATATAGGCATTCTGATCCATCTCCCGGAGCAGACATTTTCGGCAGGGATATTTCTGCCTTACTTCTTCGTCCGGCATTATTTCACCCGGAACATCACCACGCTGCATGCCGGCATGGTAAATATAATCTTTCCATTTTCAATCTTATAATCTGTAAACTCTTCCTCGTGCACCTTGTCGGGATCCTCGAAAGTATTGTAAGCATGCATATCATTGGTCAGGATTGCTGCGCTTACCTGCTTCGGATCGCACTCTGCAAAATGATCTCCACCTCTTCCGCCTTGTCGATGGACAGATTGTTCAGGGTGATGGTCACGACACCGTCCTTATCCACGGAAGCGGATTCCTGTAAATGGGGAACCTTGAACTTTTCGTCTTCTCCGATCTGCTCCACACCATCGATATAGCTTTCCACCAGATCCGCATCCTGATGGTATTTGTACATATGGAATACATGATAAGTCGGTGTCCGCAGCATCTTCGGTCCTTCCGTCAGGATCACTGCCTGCAATACGTTAATCAACTGTGCGATGTTTGCCATTTTCACACGGTCACAATGCTTGTTGAAAATATTTAAGGAAAGTCCCGCTACCAATGCATCACGCATGGTGCTCTGCTGGTATAAAATCCTGGATTTGTGCCGGGTTCCACATCGTACCAGGTACCCCACTCGTCACAGATCAGACCGATCTTTTTCTCGGGATCGTATTTGTCCATGATCGTAGAATGCTTTTGAATCAGTTCATCCAGCTTAAAAGCCTTTGCCAGAGTCTTGTACCATGCTGCATCATCGAAATCCAGTGCACTTCCCTTGTGAGACCAGTCATCCTCCGGCAATGTATAGTAATGCAGGGATAGTCCATCCATGAAACCGTGCATCCATTCCGGTGCATTTTCAAAGCAGGTCTTTAACACTTCTTCCGTCCAATAAGTATCTCCGGCATTTGGACCACAGCAGACTTTGAAAACAGGATGCTTATGATCATAATTTCTCACATAGGTCTGGTATCTACGGTACAGATTGCCATAGTAGGATGGAGTCATATTGCCGCCGCATCCCCAGTTTTCGTTACCGACACCGAAGTAATCCACCTTCCATGCTTTCTCTCTGCCGTTTTTTCTACGCAGGTCTGCCATAGGAGATACCCCGTCGAAAGTCATGTACTCTACCCACTCGGACATCTCCTGTACGGTACCGCTTCCCACATTGCCATTGATGTAGGTCTTACAGCCGATCTGCTCACACAGTTCGAAGACTCATGGGTACCGAAGCTGTTATCCTCGGTCACACCACCCCAATGAGTGTTGATCATTTTCTTGCGGTTCTCCTTCGGTCCGATACCGTCTTTCCAGTGGTATTCGTCCGCGAAACAACCGCCCGGCCAGCGAAGCACCGGAAGCTTCATCTCCTTGAGCGCTGCCACTACATCGTTACGCATACCATTGGTATTGGGAATCTCGGAATTCTCCCCCACATACAGTCCTTCATAGATACATCTGCCCAGATGCTCGGAAAAGTTACCGTAGAGTTCCGGGTTGATATGTCCCTTCTTGTTTTTTTCGTTAATATACACCTTTGCCATATTAATCTCCCTTCCTCAGAGCATTTATTATTGGAAGCCCTTCACTTCATGCCAGTTCTCCGCAGGCTCCGTACTTCTTCCACCTGTACATTCTCATATACTACACTTCTTAACTTGTCTTCTGAAAATTATCCACTCTTGCCCGGATCCGCAGATCCTTCAGTGTAAAATCTGTAAGAAGATACTGCTCTTCATCCGCGATCACATCAAAAAATGTATCACAGACACAATCACAGTCCCGCATGGTGATATGATCGGCATAGGACAGCGGCCTGTCCTTTCGGTCCTTCAGATCAAAAAACTGTGTCCAGGGATAAATCTTAAGGAATTCCTTTACCCTGCCTTCGATCTGTTCCACGGTAATGTATTCATAGCGCTGTGGAGTGTCCGGCCGCATTTTCAGCCACAGCAGTCTCGCTGCTCCCTTGATCTTAACTCTGCGCATAAGAATATTCCGGTTATGTACGGATTCCGAACCGCAGGTGAGACACCCATGACAGAAACCGTAGACGCAATCCTCCACCAGAATCCGCTCATTGATGCCGTTCTCCGGTGGGTATCCGCCCAGGGCCCTTTACCGCCTTTTAATACCACAGAATCGTCATTGACTTCCATATAGCAGCCCTTGACCAGCACATCCGTACAGACATCTATGTCGATGGCATCCGTACTGGGTGCGGGAACCGGTCCTGCCGGGGAATAGATCTGACAATTTAAGTATTTCACATGATCGCATTTATAAATATGTGTAGTCCAGAAATGAGAATTCTGTAAACGCAGCTCCGCGATCAGGACATTTTTACAATTCGACAGATAGACAAGGCGGGGGCGCTGTTCCTCCTTGTTACCACCGCCTCCCCATTTCCAGCGAAGCCAGCAGCTCTCCATGCCTTAAGACCGTTACCGTCAATCGTACCCGGTCCGCACATGGTAAAGCCATCCACCGTCTGCATTGATCAGTGCCGTATAGTAGAGGCAGGTCTCTCCTTCGATCCGGGTCTCACGCAAATCATAATCCGAAATATCATTGCTGCCCTTTAAGGTGGCTCCGGCGGAAACATAGAGATGCACTCCCTGTTTGAAATAAATCGATCCTGTCAGATAGGTTCCGGGCGGTACCACCAGGACACCGCCGCCTTCCTCTGCCGCCAGATCAATGACCTTCTGGATCTCTTTGGTATAGATCTTTCCATCATCCCAGATCCCATATTCCGTCAGAACATACTGTTTTCCGAGCTCTGTCAGCTGCGGAATCTTCGTCTCATAGAACCAGTCGTCTATAGGGGTTCCGTCAGGAAAATACTCTGTCTGTCTTACTTCCTCGTTATCCATTCTCCGTCTCCTTTGCGTTCCGCTCCCACAGGAAGCGGACACAGAATCTTCGGATCCGTCACCTTGACCGGTTACCCGATCTCCACGAATGTCGTATCGTATGGTGCAATGGTTACCGTACGTGCACCAGCTTCCGTGGGGATCGTGGTGGTCTGCTCGGTGTCGCTGTTATTGATGACTACCAGCTTTTTGCTCTCGGGATAATAAGCACACTCCGTATACAGATTATCGGTCATATAGTTACCGGAAACGCCTTCTCCGCCCGCATAGCGGATCAGCTGGTACAGCATTCTGGTATTCCACAGATTCACCTGGAAGGAAGACAGATAGATCCCCTGTCCCCTGCCGAAACGGTTCACGGTTACTTGCGGCTTCCCGCCGTCTGACAAAAGCACCTGTGCCCTGCCGTCTGTCAGGTAACGGTTCTCCTTCGCTTCCACACCGGCACCTTCCGGGATCAGACTCTCCGGATCCGCTGCCTCGAAAGCCCATTTTCCATGGCAGACTCTTGCACCGGTATCTTCATCGATTCCCAGCACATGAGCCATACGGAAATACGTATCGTATCCTTCCACAGCAGAAGCTCATTCACACCGATAAAACAGCCGCCCTCGTGTACCCACTTTGTAAGTGTGGTAACAAGTTCCTCATCCTTCCAGGCATCCCCGCCGCTCCAGGCACTTCCGGCTCTGCCTGCATTGATCACTACATCTACGTCCTTCAGTATACCATGTTTTACATCCTCAAAGGAAATAAATTTCACATCCACGGGAAGTCCGGACAAAGCTTCGTTGATATGGATCAGGTCATGCATATAAGTCTCATGAAAGTGTCCGGATAATGTCCAGGAACGTAAACTTCCCCAGTAGTGCAGTACTGCCACACAGGTCTTGATACGGTAAGGCTCACCCTCATCGTGGAAGCTACGGATCAGACGGAATTCGTCTGCCACCTTTTCCATATAATCGCAGAAGTCCGGGAAATCCTCTACCAGATGCAGATATCCGCCGAGACCGATCCGGTCGATCCTGGCCCGTAAAAGTGCGCGTCTTACACTGTTCCAGTATTTTTCGCATCCAGCGTGGGATCGCCGCCTTCCATGAAGGTCGGTGCTCCGCCCAGTCCCACCGGGAACAGGTACGGATGCAGACGCAGTTCATGTACCGGCACATCCACGCCTGCGCACAGTCTCGCTTCGTAACCGGAGAAGACACATTTGATCAGACCATCGAAGCCAAACTCCCCAAATCTTCCGTTGTAAGGCTCCATACCCACCCAGCTGTCATCATAGAAGACATACGCCTTTTTACCGTAGGAATGCACCATATCGATCAGCTTTCTGCCGAAGGAAATGACGAAATCATTGATAAATGCCATCCAGTCCGCCTTTTTTGCGTTGCCGGGCATATGGGTCACATGCAGCTGTCCCTTATTGATAAAATCTTCCGCTGTCATACGGTAACCGTATTGTTTCTCGAATTCCTGCAATGCCGGACACTCACAGTGAAATCATAGGAACCCCAGTCGGAGAACAGATTCCGGTTCCTCTCACTGCTTCCCCAGATCCATACGAAATTATAGAACATGGAAGTAAAGCGTACCACCGTGGTATCCGGATGGGTCTCGCACCAGTTCTTCATCCAGCCAAGCAGATACTCCTGATTTTCAGGGTATCTGGGATCGATCTGCATCAGATGCTCTTTGTCCCAATGGTTCGTAGTGTGGTTGTACATGGAGATCTCTTCCCAGATACGATAGGCTAAGAAGCTCACCGTATACTTATGAAAAGGCGTGATGCCGCACAGGATCACACTTCCTTTCTCTTTGTCATAGTTCCAGTGGGAATTGTCGATCTTAACGTTGGCTGTTCTGTCGTACACTTCCCAATATTCCAATGCCGCCACACTGTCATTAATCCGGAACTGCTCCGCAAAAAAGCTGTCCATCAATCCGATGGCCACCGTATCAGACTCTGCCACACAAGGAGGGGTACACAGAAAAGTCTGCTGCAATTTGTCCTGATTCTCCTTTGCCCAGGCATTATGATCTCTGATAATACAGATGGTGGAGTAGATGCCGTAGCCGGCATGGGTGATCTCATCGGAAAGCACGGTGCCGTCACTGTCACGGATCACATCTGCGCCCCATTTTCCCGCCATTTTCAGAGTCAGTTCTTCATATCCTGATTCTCCCGGTAAGGTAAAACCACCTTTTCCCATTCTGAGTTCCTCCTCATATTCCTGTTTTTTTCTGGTTATTCTTGCTTATTTTCTTATCTGATCCCATTACAGAAGCTCTTCCTTCAGGCACAGTCTTACCACACGTTCCAACTGCTCTGCCTCAGACAACAATACCTGATCTCCCGCCGGTCCGGAATGTCTTTGTAGATTTCCGGCTTCTTCGGCACTTTTATCTGCCCCACAGGTTCCCATGCGCCGAAGCCTTTCGTCACGCACTCTGCCAGATAAGCATAAGCTCTCTCAGAATATCCCGAGCATTTTTCACGAATCTCCTCCGCCACATAACCGGCCATTTTGTAAGCGCCGAAGTCATTGGTATGCGTATAATCTCCCGGGAAAAAGATCGGTTTTGCATCCTGTAATCCCTTTTCCAGAACGTATTCCTTACTGTGGGCATGGAGATCCAGCACGGGAATATTGTACTGTGCTCCCAGCTCCAGACACACATCTGCGAATTCCTCCAACAGATCCAGATAGGTCTGTCCCGCAATCTCCAGGTATTTCTTGCAATGGGTGTTACCAGTACCGGATAGACACCCCTTGCTGATTCTCTTTGATATAGCGGTGCAGATTCGCCTGATAGCCGTCCTTTGCCTGCAGCTTTGGAAGCTTCTGGTCATTGTGACCGAACTGGTAAAATACATAATCGCCGGGTCTGCTGTACTGTTCGATCACCGCATAATGTCCCTCCTTGCGGAACGTATCTGTGGTCAATCCCGAATGAGAATGGTTCGACACGGAAAGTCTGGCATCCAGATATGCCGGAAGCATCTGTCCCCAGCCACAGTAACAGGTACCGGGATAATAGGGATAATCTCCGGGCTGATCCGTCACTGTGGAATCTCCTGCCAGATATACGGTGGGACAATTCATCTCTTCCACCGTAAGAGCACTGATTCTTGGTCTGTCTGCCAATACCGCAATGTCCACTGTCTTATCCGCAAAAATATGCGAATGCCCAACCGGTACAATATCGCAGACATTCACCGCCATCGTATAAGTGAACTCTCCTGCCTGTACGCAGCCGTGAAAAGCAAGACGTCTTCTGCCGGTAAAGATCAATACCTCTCCCATCTCCTCCTCGGAGCGGATTGTCAGCGTGACCTTATAATTGCCCTGTCTGGTACATCCACTTTGAAGAGTAACGGGATCCGTCTTGGAGAACCCGGCATTTTTTCTCCTGACTGTGCCTCCAGGGCTGCCACTTCTTCTGCAGAATCCAGATAACAGCCATTCTCATCTTCTCTAAGGAAGGTCAGATTCTCGTTCTGATACCAGTACATCGGTTCAAAAGATGAATTCAGTTCCCGGATCTGCAGTCCTTCCTGTTCTCTTCTGTTTTTCTCTGTTACAAAGCCATAGCCTTTCCCGGCTGATAGAGGTCGTCACTGCCCACGTCGATCAGATTGGCAGTTCCTCCATCCTTCCCGAACAGAAAATTTCTGCGAAACATTTATAACGCACCGTCCTTCTCAATCTCGTCGGATACTAACAAAGTTGCAAAAAATGATAATGCCAGTCCCTGCCCCCAGCCCTGGATATACGCCTTGGGGATTCCTCGATAGCCTTCCTTGTCTCTCATAACAGCGGTACCGCCGGAGACATTCATTACCTTACCGTCCTCACTTACGTTGGCAAGCAGCCCCTTGATTGCCTTATTGATGTATTTGCTATGTAAAGGATTACCTCTGGTCAGCATTGCTGCGGCAATTCCTGCAGATGCGGATATCTCTTCATAAGACTCCGGATCATCCACCACAGTTCTCCACAGTCCGTTCTCTGTCTGGTATACCTTCAATGCTGCCAGCTGCTCATTCAGAGAACCTGCACATCGATATACTTGGGATACAGATAGCACTGGGGCAGGATGCCCCTACCTGTGACATGGTAAATGCCGCCCAGGCATTAGCTCTTCCCCAATAAATACCGGACATATGGTCTCCGGCAATATTGTCATAGCCGTGATACCAGAGCCACTGCTGGGGTTCTGTAAATATTTGATATGCCAGTAATACTGGTTCAGTGCATCATCAATTAACTCTTCATCGTGTTCCA
>ENA-OQCS01001761-OQCS01001761.1-human-gut-metagenome-genome-assembly--contig:-NODE-1761-length-10530-cov-4.892435_pt1 | contig 10530 bp, 14 predicted proteins | sample MGYA00242757_ERZ504575 | MGnify/ENA primary metagenome ERZ504575 (study PRJEB26092, sample SAMD00036297) | human gut metagenome | host: Homo sapiens | study: EMG produced TPA metagenomics assembly of... | reverse complement strand
CCTCTCGGTGCTACCCAGCGTGTACGAGGATATTCAGAAGATCGCCTATGTGCAACGGCGTAGCGTGAGCGAACTGATCGGGGAGCTGTTGGAGGGATACCGTGTGGAACATAAGGCAGAAATTCAGAGGTATGGAGAAATAGAAAAGCACTGTGTCTAAATATCTACAATTACGTTTTCAAGATGTCAGTGCTATTACGAGATGGGCTTGTAGACTATTTATCATAGGACTGATAGATCTCAGTAAAAGATAGGAGTGAGAAACTTTTGCTGATTTTTTTATCAATGCTGGAAAGTGATGAGGAAAGGAGACTATTTACAGATTTATATAATCAATATGGGAATATGATGCTGCACGTGGCGAAGCGTTATTTTCCAAAAGATATGTATGCGGCAGAAGACGTCGTTCAAAATGCGTGGATACGTGTAGTAGATCATTTTCAGAAAATTCAAGCTGTACCGAGTAAGAAAAGAGGGGCGTATCTCGTTGTTATAGTAAGGAATGAGGCTATTACAGCCTTGAGAAAGCAAAAGCCGGAATTACAATTCGATGAAAATTTTGTAGAAGGATATATTGATTTAGAAAATGATAATACAAGGTCAATTATAGATACAATACGCGCAATGCCAGATATATATCGGACAGTATTAGAAATGAGATTTGTAGAAGAACGAAGCACTAAAGAAATTGCGAAGGCGTTGTCATTGAAGGAAACAACAGTAGATGTTCGGATTCACCGAGGCCGGGCGCTGCTTATAAGAAAATTGAGAGAAGAGGGATACATAAAATGACGGAAGGAGAAGAAAATATTATTATTAAAGGGGTTTTATTGGAAGCTATTTCGAGAGACTTTTCGGAAGAACTCTCTAATAATAAAGAGGTTTCGGTATCTCCACGTTTCAAACGACAAATGATGGCAATGATGAATAACCCCAATAAATGGGCAGAGCGGCACAAGAGAGATTATAGGAGGCGATTTGTAAAGGTAGTAGCAACAATCGTCTTGACGTGTTCTTTGCCCTTTGGAGTTTTGACGGTAGCAAGTCCGACGGTCAGAGCCGCTGTAATTGACTGGGTTGTAGAATGGTACGAGAGCAGTATCATTTATAAATTTTTGGAGAGTCGGATTCTACAACTGCCCTTATATGAAGTGATAGATCTCCCATTTGATTATACCAGGATAGGAATACCACAAGAGCTCCCTAATAACACGGAAATTATTTATGAAAATTCGGATGGAGAGATATTGAGATTTGAGTATATGCGGGTAGAGGAAGGTTCTGCAATTATAATAGATGCAGAAAATATGGAGGTCACAGAAATTGGCGTCAACGGATGCCCTGGACATCTATACATTTCTGTAGATCCAGAGCAAAGCAACTGTATAACATGGTATGATAATGGAGCAAAGATGCAATTTATAATTGATGGATTTCTTGAAGGCAATGAACTTCAAAAGATGGCAGCTTCCGTTTTACAGGTTGATTGAAAAAATTTGGCGAATCGTGTAAGAAAAGCATCCCCTCTCTGCGTTAGTAGGGTATAAGTGCGAAAGTGTACTTTACTCAAAGCAGAGAGGGGGTGTTTTTATGAAGAAGAGAATTATACCGCTATTCTTTCTGGTGCTGTTGCTGGCGACTGTCATGATTCCGACCTCTGCTGCAATTAGTACGAAAGCGATCTCTGGGAAACCCACTCTAAAGATTGAAGGGACAACAGCATACTGCGTAGGAAAGTACAATAGCGGAAACCGCAACGATGCAATTTCGATTACAGTTACATTGATGCAAGGAAGTAAGGAAATCGCTTCGTGGAGCGCATCAGGGAAAGGCTCTGTTACAATTTCAAAAACCTGTAAGGTTGAAACAAAGAAAACCTATAAATTGGTTTTGTCTGCAACTGTCAATGGAGTAGCTAAACCTGATGTATCTGTTACAGCGACTGCAAAATGAGAGAAACTGGCTCTGCACGTGTGCAGAGCCAAAGGGAGGCCTCCCTTTGGCCTAATGTTTATAGAAGCGGGGTTCCTAAGAGTGTTAGAAGCGGGCGGAATTAACCAAATGAGGGGATTCACCCGGTGCTAAACTATAATGAAAACAGGAGGATTACTACTATGGGATATTACAAGATCAAGTCACACGCGGGAACGGGAAAGCTATTGAATATCGCAGCCTCTGGGCCGATTTCTGGACGTAAAAATACAAATATTTGGGATGAATCCTGCCCGATTGACCAGACTTGGTCGATTGCGTCTCTTGGGAACAATCAGCAAGTTAAGATTATCAATAATCTTTCTTATATGCTGAATGCCAATACCTCTACATGGAATTGTGATGTCTATACCAGCAATAGTGACACCTATGTTAATTTTGAAAAGGTAAGCACGGGAGTATATTATATCCGACTGAAATCCCACCCAGAAAGATACCTAACGGCAGGAGGCACAAAGTCCGGAAGTGATGTTTCCTGGGAGAAACTGTCGACAACGACGGCCGGAAAGAAAGCGCAGCAGTGGAAAGTAACGGCTACATCGTTGCCAACGGTTTATACCAGAGTTACTTCTGGGGCGGATTCTTTGGGAGATGATCAGATGGAAACAAATGCGGAGTACATCTATAATTATCTCAAGAAGAAAGGATTCACCAAGAATGCTATCTGTGGGATTCTTGGAAATATGAACAGTGAGAGTACGATTAACCCTGCTGTATGGCAATCGCTGAATGATATGTATTTGGGATATGGATTGGTTCAGTGGATGATGGAAAATTGTTTATCGACTGGGCCAAAAAAGAAGGAGTTATCAGTGCGGCAACGGCTGAAGCTGTTAATAGCCTGGCTTACAGTAACCCAAAGAAGTTAATGGATGCAGAATTGGATTATTTGATTGTCAGTATGAATACGGTTGGAAACTGGTTTAAGCCAGATAATAATCAATCTAAGTACGGAACGAGCGAGACTCTTACGGCGAGCCAGTTTAAGGTATCTAATAAAAGCGCAGATATCTTAGCGCGTATTTTCTGTGGACACTATGAGCGGCCCGGAGTTCCGAAAATAAGCGAGCGTGTTGCAAACGCAAAGAAGTGGTATAACTTCTTGTAAAAAATATTCCCCCAATGTAAGGCTGTATCATATACAGACCGCATTGGGGGAATATTTCTTCTGAGAATTATTGTTGAGTTAGAAGAGAGAGATTATCGTCTGTAAAATTGTACCATGTAACATTTTCCTTAAAGCCTTGCTGACTAACTGCAGTTTCAAAGGCTGCTTGTGTTGCAGGGAGCTTATCAACAAAGAATAGAGAAGACTCGCAATATGATATTTTTTCGATTTCATAGCCGCTGGAGGATAAGATAAGTGATCCAATTCCCCAATCTGAAGCTCCGCTGGAAAATATGAATGTACCATCAACTTTTAGATCTGACATAGATCGGCTGACAAGGTATAGCTGTAAATAGTTCCGCTTTCATCATGTAGTATTATAAAACCGGCTTGATTATTTTCAGCAAGTGAAAATTGCAGGACAACATCTTTAATCCCATTTTGTTAAGTCTACTATTGCAAACTGCTGAATTGAAAAAGGGAGATTATCTGAAGTGATAGTTTCCTTCAATTGATGGATATCCAAATAATCACCTGATTCTACATTATAAAATTGTTGATTTCCTTGAAGAACCTTTAGATAGAGTAAATACGGAGAAGTCGTGGAATTTACTGTATGAAAAGTCTTTAAGGATAATGCTGCTATGCCAGATACACATATCGCTAAACAGAGAATTATAATTGGCAAGTTAGGTTTCTTCAATATTATGACCTCCTAAAGAATATTAAGTAGTTACGATTATATGACGAGGAAAAAGAGCTATATCTTACATGGGAGCAGGAAAAAGAGCCTGGATGCAACAGTGGCGTATAACTTACCCGTTTATATAATGAACGGGTAAACCGTTATACGGTTATTTTTCGGAATAAGTTGACAGCTTGGATTATCTATGGTAACATGACACTGGAGGAAAACGTGTATTTGCAGGGGTTACGGATCAGCGGCCCCAGCAGGAAGGAGACAAGAACAAGCGGCTGCGGCCGGTGTTGGCCGGGAGCTACAACAGAGATTTCATGCTCGTCTGGGCGAGGGTAAATAGTAATTAGGCCCAGAGCGTCTTGGCCGGGAGCTGCCGGTCAGGGGTTTAGCAGTTTGCTAATATAGGAGCCGAGATAGGTTTGATACCCCTATGTGGTGCGTGGCTCGCCGCAGTAACCTTTGTGAAATGGTAAGCGCACCATTGACCCCGTATGAGTAATCCTTTTGAAAGTACGGGTAAGTACAACGTATCTGTCCCTATAAACCATTCGGATAGTAGCTGGCATACTGTAAATCTGCCGGAGAGTAGCTCCCTCTAAAAAGGAGACGACAGATCCCGAACTGCCGTAGATCTCAATAAACCGGGGCTGCACACATAAGCAGCTCAAAAAAGTGTAGGGGAGAGACCCCAAAACCGTCACACATAAGACGTTAAAAAGTGTACTTTGCCAAATGCCGGGCCCCCATGGCAGGCAGGCGGCGGCCTTAGCTTTAACTTATATCAAGTATATAATAGGAATACATTAAATAATTTATATAAATTAAATAAATTATATAAGTGATACGAAAGAATGGAGGTAACGGTGGGCCGCAGGAATAAGGCGTACTATAAAGACCTCCATCAGCAAGCCTATGACAAGCTGGTGGGGATGCAAGCCTTTGGGGAGAGCAAACGGGCGGCGGTGGTTGCCGGGACGGATAAGGAGAAGATTTTCTCCTTCAACACTTACAAGAGCTACTGGAAGCACACCAAGTATTTTATCCAGTACATCAAGGAGCATCACCCGGAATGTACCACGCTGAAAAGCGCCAGGAAGTACGTCAACGAGTGGCTACAGGCCAGGGCTGACCAGGGGCTTTCCGCCTGGACGGTACAGTTAGAGGCCAAGGCCATGGGCAAGCTGTACGGCATTTCTCCCGATGATGAAAACTACTTCAAGCCCCCAAAGCGGAACCGGGAGGATATCAAGCGGAGCCGCGGTGACCGGGTGCGCGACCGGCACTTTTCCAAGACCAACAACGACGAGCTGATTAAGTTCTGCAAGGGGACGGGGCTGCGCCGGAGCGAGCTGGCGGAGCTGCGGGGGAAAGATCTGGTGACCAGGGCGCAGATTGAAGCGGAGATCTCCAGCCTGGAGAGCCGCCCGACGGCGGAGCTGACGCCAGCAGACGTGAAGCGCCTGGGGATGCTCCAGGACGCCCGGATGTTCCAGGGGGAGTATTTTACCCACGTGAGGAACGGAAAAGGCGGCAGAGAGCGCCTGAGCCCCATTATCGGCCCAAATGCGGCGCAGATCGTCCAGAGGATACAGGAGACGCCGGGCGAGGAAAAGGTATGGCAGCACGTCCACCAGAGCGCGATATTCACGGCTACCGGGCCGAGTATGCAACGGCCATTTACAAGGCCCACGCCAGGGCAATCCAGGATATCCCCTACGACCGGATAAACCGTGGGACGGGACGCCGGTATCAGAGCCAGGTTTACACCTGCAGGAAGGACGAGGCCGGGCGAAAACTGGACAAGGCGGCCATGCTGGTATGCAGTAAGGCCCTGGGACATAACCGGATCAGCGTGGTGGCCGACAACTATATCCGAGGGCTATAAAGGGGGATACCATGGTCGAGTTTGCTAAAAGCAGAGGCTTTTTGGGATACGGGGTTTTGCCTGGAGGTCGAAATGACAAAGATAGCAGCCACGCGGTGCTCCCTCTGGCGGAATACGACGAGCTGCTTCGCCGGATTGCGTGGCAGAGCGTGATAAGCATGAGGCGATCGAGCAGGCAAAGAGGACGATAGGAAGAGAACGGGCGGCCGCCGAGCAGCGGGTCAGGGAGGCCGAGGAGGCCGCGCAGGAACAGGTGACGGCCATGGAGGAGAAGCTGACCAGGGCTGAAAAAGAGGTCAATTACCAGAAGGGCCTTAACGCTAATCTACTGCGGATTTCAAGGGAGCGGGCCAATGCCGACCGGAGTCTCCGGCCAAAGAAGGAGCACACTGGGTATGCGGTGGTTCGCTCCATGGAGAAGGAGTACCGCTATAAAATAAGCCGCCATAGCTGGGGAAAGGTAATGCTTTGGGAAACTGTGATACAGAGTCCCTATTCAATGGAGTTTACCGAGGAGCAGGCCAGGAAGCAGATCAGGAGAGAACTACTTCGGGATAAGACCGGCGGGGACTGGCTGATTGGTAAAGTAGGGATTCGGGTGAGCTGCGACCTGGAGTTTGAGGACATGATTCAATACAGCGAATGGTGGGAGAAAAATAAAGACGAAAACATAATGATGAAGCGGAAGTTAAATCTAAATGGCCGGAGTGGCTATTGGGAGGTAGTTTTTTACCACACCCGGCCCCTGGGGCCTGTACCGGAGGAAATGAGGCCCTGCGTGCGTTGACCTTCCTCCTGCAGCACAAAAGAAAATAGCTCGCTGGAGGACTTGAAAAGGCCTGTCCAGCCGAGCTATAATAAAGTCGAAAAATAGGGAAAAAAGTATTGATAATATATGCCGAGTAAGAGGGGCAAGGGGACACTGGAAATAGGCGAGAAAATCGCTTTGACGAATATGGGGGAAAAAAGTATTGATAATATATGCCCCCCTCTGGGCCTTTAGGCCCTCAAAAAGTCTCTTAAAATTCTCTCTCGGACGGAGAGAAAGTCGGAAGGGAAAAGGGGGGTGGGCGGAGGCTGTGGTAATGTGGTAAACCCGATAGGGTTTTCCATCATTCCACAGCTGGAGCAGGGGGAAAGGGGAAGGTGACTTCTCTTTAAGGCCCCGAAGGGCCGCTCTTGGCTTCCCCTTTCCCCCCTTCCCGCCCGCAGGCGTTCCCCGCCGTAGCGGATTTTCTTTTTGCTACTTTTTCTTTTGGAGGTGAGCGTATGGTTATGGATCAGCAGGCTGCTATGGAGCGGTTACAGGAATTGTACCGGGAAAAGAACGAGCATTTGGAGAAGTTCCTGGAGCCGGTCACGCCCTTTGAGTTCTACCGAGAGATCTTCCCCGTGGGCAGCTTTGAACGGAAGGGCCATTTTGAGGATGCGAAGGGCAACGGGATTGCGGTAACGGTGCCGCCGAAGGCTGCGGGGATTGCCCTGGAGATCAAGGAGGAGGCAAGGCCAAACGCTATACCATCACAGATGAACTGTCGGAGCTGTCGGAGGTCTACGACACGGATTTTACCATCATGTCTCCTATCTCCTATTTCGGGCGTCAGCGGTGCGGCAAAAATGCACGGTATCTCTATGCCCTGGTCTTTGACCTGGATGGGGTGGGGATGCCCCAGCTCCGGGACACACTGCACCAGATGAACAATGATATTCTTCCCCAGGCAACCTTTGTCGTAAACAGCGGAACGGGGCTTCACTTGTATTATGTGCTGCAGGAACCGATCCCTATGTACCCGTACAATCAGAAATGCTTGAAGGAGCTGAAATATTCTCTTACCCGGCAAATATGGAACAGGTATACCTCCACCATCAAGGAACCGCAGGTTCAGGGTATTTTGCAGGCTTCCGGGTGGTCGGTTCCGGTTCCAAGTTGGGCCGGGAGTATCCTGTAACGGCCTACCGGCTCGGCGGGCGGGTGACGCTGGAAAAGCTGCTGGAGTTTATCCCTGACAGCAACGGGGAGCAGCAGCGGCTCCTGGGCCTCATGCGGAAGGGGCGGCTCTCGCTGGCCGAGGCGAAGGAGAAATACCCGGATTGGTATGAGCGGCGGGTCGTCAAGAAGGAGCGGCGGGGCCGCTGGACGGTCAAGCGGGATCTCTATGACTGGTGGCTGCACCGTATTGCCGATGAAATCCGGGTTGGCCACCGTTTCTACGGTATTATGACGTTGGCGATTTACGCAATGAAGTGTGGGATCAGTGAGGAGGAGCTGCGCCATGACGCCTTCTCCCTGTTGAAACCCTATGACGATATGAGCGTGGAGGATATCAACCGTTTTACGAAGGATGATGTAGTGTGCGCTCTGGAGATGTTCAATGAGGACTATGTGACGTTTCCGAGGGACGATATAGCGAAGATCTCCGGACTGACTATGCCGGTTAATAAGCGGAACTGGCGTAAGCAAGCAGAGCATTTGCGCAGGGCGCGGGCCGTCCAGATGGTTGATTATCCGAATTTTGAGTGGGCTGGTCGCCCGTCGGCTCAAGACCGGTGTATGAGTGGCGTCAACAGAACCCGGAGGCCGTAAGGCCGACTGCACCGGGATACGGGCCTTGACCCGAAAACGATCCGCAAGTGGTGGAATTGCCCACCTCCGGCTGCGTGTCCAGGATGAGGAATAGGGGCGTTTTCCGGCCTCTGGACGGCCCAGGAGGGCCGTTTCCGCTTCTCTGAAGGTAAACAACCACCCCCCTATCTACAGCGGCCAAAAAGCTTTGCAAATCAAGTGGTTTATGCCCCCTAAATGGCTACATACAGTGGGCTAATGTGTAACAAAGATGTAAAGAAAAATGCTTGTATTTTTCTTTACTTTTGCATATACTATGAGTAGGAAAGGAGTGTTGGACATGGCACACACGGTCAATGTTAATTTTAAGTTGGATGAAGATGTAAAAAAAAGAATGGAACGCGCCTGTACCGAGATGGGCCTTTCCATGAGCGCAGCCTTTACGATGTTTGCAAAGAAGTCGGCAGGGAGTATCGCATCCCGTTTGAGGTTTCGGCTGATCCATTCTATTCGGAAAGTAACCTCCAGCACCTGGAGAGCGTCATGCAGGATGTGAAGGCTGGCAAGGCCCGCTTTGCCGAGCATGACTTGATTGAGGTAGACTGATGAGGCTGTTGTGGAGGATCGGGCGTGGAGTGAGTATCTGTACTGGCAGACACAGGACAAAAAGACGCTGAAACGGATTAACGCGCTGATAAAGGATATTCAGAGAAGCCCTATGAGGGAATCGGTAAGCCGGAGCCGCTGCGGGGCAACCTGAGCGGCTGGTGGAGCCGTCGCATTGATGAAACTAATCGTATCGTTTACTATGAGCAGGGAGAGGTCATTTATATTATCTCCTGCCTGGGCCACTATGATGATTGAGAAAGGAAGGGACGATTATGAGCTGGGATAAAGAAAGGATCGCGCAGTTGCAGCTCCCTGACCCAGCAGATGCCGATCCGCATCCCCGCCTGCTCCTGGAGGGATACGGCATACACGCCGGACAGTGGTTTACGGCCCTGTTCCTGACGGGTGGCACGACATTACCCTGGAAGTGTCTTGGGAGCCGGAAGGCCCTGGCTGCTGGTACATATCCACGCCGGGATTTGAGGGCGTGTGTCCTATCGGCCTATTTGTGAAGGTATGAAAATGGCGAGGCTTTCAGCCTCGCCATTTTTTACTTGCTATAAGTTATATATATGATATAATTGAGATAACTTAAATAAGTTAAATAATTTATATAATTGAAAAAGGAGTAGAGACAGTGAAGGTAATTGCAATCGCAAACCAGAAGGGCGGGGTGGCCAAGACCACCACGACACACAACCTGGGGGCTGCTATGGCGGCTGCCGGGAAAAGGGTGCTGCTCATTGACCTGGACAGCCAGGCCAGCCTGACGATCAGTGTGGGCTTGGAGCCGCTGGAGGTGGAGCGGACGATCGTGGATGTGCTGCGGAAGGATGGGACGCCGCTCATGGAGTGTGTGCAGCAGCTTAGTGACCGGCTGCACATCGTCACGTCGATCATCGACTTGGCGCCCATGGAGATGGAACTGCTCTCCAGAGCCAGCCGGGAGAAGATTTTAGACCGGGCGCTCCGGGAGCCAGGGGGCAGTATGACTATATTTTGATTGACTGTCCGCCGCAGCTCTCTATCCTGACCATCAATGCCCTGTCCTGCGCCGACGGAGTGGTGATTCCAGTCAAGACGGATTACCTGGCCTACCGGGGGCTGACACAGCTCCAGGACAGCATCCAGGAGATCCAGGAGCTGATTAACCCGGAGCTGAAGGTGCTGGGGGTGATCGCCACGCTGTACGATACAAGGGTGGGCGATGACCATGACATCCTTGATCTGCTTCAGAAGGAGTATAATCTGCTGGGCGTGATTAAACGGCTGGCGGTGGCTAAGAAGGGGATTTATGACGGCTTGGCGGCTGTAGAGCAGGCCCCCAGCAGTGAGCTTGCGAAGGAATACGTGGCCATAGCAAACATGATTATGTCCGGCAGGGAGAAGAGGGAGGAACAGGAGCATGAGTAAGCTGGAGGAGCGGGAGAGCCGCAGGAGATCCGCTACCGTTGGGAAATTCGTGGAGCAGCCGCCCATGGCGGCCACCAGCTCCCGGTCGGCGGGGCCGGCCGAAGGAGGATCGGGAGCTGAAGAAGCGGATTAGCCTCTCGGTGCTACCCAGCGTGTACGAGGATATTCAGAAGATCGCCTATGTGCAACGGCGTAGCGTGAGCGAACTGATCGGGGAGCTGTTGGAGGGATACCGTGTGGAACATAAGGCAGAAATTCAG
>ENA-OQCS01001758-OQCS01001758.1-human-gut-metagenome-genome-assembly--contig:-NODE-1758-length-10563-cov-1.751629_pt1 | contig 10563 bp, 13 predicted proteins | sample MGYA00242757_ERZ504575 | MGnify/ENA primary metagenome ERZ504575 (study PRJEB26092, sample SAMD00036297) | human gut metagenome | host: Homo sapiens | study: EMG produced TPA metagenomics assembly of... | reverse complement strand
AAGAAAATTTATCACTAAAGGAGGAATTTAAAAATGAAAAAAGAAAAACAACGATCGTTGTGGCAGGCGTGCTGATCGGTGTGATCTCAGCAATGCTGGTGTTCTTTGGAAATCCGGCGAACATGGGATTCTGTATCGCCTGTTTCTTACGAGACACTACAGGAGCATTGGGACTCCATTCTGCAGCTGCGGTACAGTACATCCGTCCGGAGATCATCGGGCTGGTGCTTGGTGCATGCATCGTGTCACTGATTACAAAGGAATTTCGTCCGAGAGGTGGTTCGGCACCGGTTACCAGATTTACACTGGGAGCTTTTGTTATGATCGGATGTCTGATGTTCCTTGGGTGTCCGTTCCGAATGATCCTGCGTCTGGCTGGTGGTGACGGAAACGCCATTTTTGGTCTGGTAGGATTTGCAGCAGGTATCCTTACGGGAACATTCTTCCTGAAAAAGGTTACACGCTGAAACGTTCCTACAAGATGCCGAAACTGGAGGGAGCTGTATATCCGGCATTCCAGATTGTGGTGCTGATTCTTCTGGTAGCAGCACCGGCATTTATTCATTTTACGGAGCCGGAAGGCGGACCGGGAGCCAAACATGCAGCAATCCTGATTTCACTTGCTGCTGGTGTGATCGTTGGTATCCTTGCACAGAGAACACGTCTCTGTATGGTTGGCGGCATCCGCGATGCAGTTCTTTTTGGAGAGTATAAACTACTCTTTGGTTTTGTAGCAATTCTTGTCAGTGCGCTGATCATGAATGTGGCACTTGGATTTTTCCACCCAGGATTTGTCGGACAGCCAATCGCACACACAGACGGACTGTGGAACGCACTTGGCATGTATCTGGCTGGGTTTGGCTGCATTCTTCTTGGAGGTTGTCCGATGCGTCAGCTGATTCTGTCAGGAGAAGGAAATACAGACTCTGTTGTTACAGTGCTTGGTCTGATGGCAGGAGCTGCTTTTGCACATAACTTTGGCCTGGCATCTTCCGCAGACGGACCGACTGCAAATGGTAAGATTGCAGTTGTGATCGGCATCGTTGTGGTTGCAGCTATTGCAGTGATCAATTCAATGAGAAAAGAAGAAGCCTGAGTAAAAGAACTGAAAGGAGAATGAAAGATGAAGCGAGTAGACGCAAGAGGACTGTCCTGTCCGGAGCCAGTCATTCAGACTAAGAATGCAATGGCTTCAAAAGAAGCAGAATATGAAGTGCTGGTAGATAATGTAGTTGCGAAAGAAAATGTTTCTCGATTTGTGATGCATCAGGGATATCAGGTGAATGTGGAAGAACAGGGAGACGATTTCCTGCTTAAAATAACAAAATGATGACGTATATTGCGACTTTTTATTCCCATTATGGTGCAATACAGTTCGAAAAAACTGTGAAAAAAATGCATCTGGAGGCGCTCGTCATGCCGGTTCCACGAGATTTGAGTTCTTCCTGCGGAACCTGTGTCCGTTTTGCGGCAGAGGGTGAATTTCCGGAGAAGAATGAAGAGGTGGAGCAGATCGTCCGGATTGAGGATTACGGATATGTGTGTATTTACCATGCAGATGGGGAATAAAATTATATAACAGAATGAGGAATTCATGAGGTAAGAGTCTGAAAGAATTGATGCTGTTTCTTAAATGTATCTTTTTTTCAGGCTCTTTTTATAGGAAATTGAAGATTATTTAATGTTGGTGTGGCACGGGTATACATTCCAGAGGAATTCGTGTATACTGATAGGCAATCAGAAGTTACAGCAGAAGATCGTTTTTAGCGTATATTCTCTGTATAAAAAAGTTACAGGAGTGACAGATATGGGAGAAAGACTTACAAAAAGAGATATAGAAAAAATAGAAGAAGAGATTGAACATCGTAAGCTTGTTATTCGAAAAGAAGCAATTGAGGCAGTAAAAGAGGCCCGTGCGCAGGGTGATTTAAGTGAAAACTTTGAATATTATGCAGCGAAGAAACACAAGAATCAGAACGAAGCCGTATCCGCTATCTGGAGAGAATGCTGAAAACAGCAACAGTTGTAGATGATTCTTCGAAGTCCGATGAAGTTGGAATGGATGATATTGTTGAAGTAGAGTTTGAAGAAGATGGAGAAGTGGAAAAGTATAAACTTGTCACATCCATCCGTGGAAATTCCATGGAAACCGTGTCAGCATCGAATCTCCGATCGGGAAAGCCCTTAAAGGTCATCGAGTAGGTGACCGTGTATTGGTCAATGTCAATGAGAATGTCAGTTATTATCTGCGTGTCAAATCGATTGATAAGACCGGAGATGAAGATGAAAATATCCGCAGCTTTTAAAAAGGACAGATTTTAAAACCAGACAGAAAGTGGCAATTTTTGACAAAATTCGATTTTACAAAGATTTAACATAATACTGGTGAGAACTTTACAAGGTGTCAATATGATGAAAATATATTAAATTCAGGTAAAGGAGAATAATATGAATTTTTTCAGTATATTGACATTATTAGGAGGTCTCGCCATGTTCCTGTATGGAATGCAGGTTATGGGAGATGGACTTGCCAAAGTTTCAGGCGGGAAGCTGGAACAGATCCTTGAGAACCTTACATCCAGTAAATGGAAAGCAGTTCTTCTGGGCATGTGTGTGACGGCAGTTATTCAGTCCTCATCTGCAACAACCGTTATGGTCGTTGGTTTTGTAAATTCTGGTATCATGAAACTGACACAGGCGGTCGGAATCATTATGGGTGCCAATATTGGTACTACGATTACATCCTGGATCTTGAGTCTGACCGGAATTGAAAGCAGCAACTTTTTATCAGTCTGCTGAAGCCGAGTTCTTTTCACCAATCCTCGCAATGGTCGGAATTATATTACTGACGTTTACAAAAAGTTCCCGCAAGAAAGACATCGGTACGATCATGCTTGGTTTTGCAGTACTGATGTTTGGTATGGAAGTATGAGTGGAGCTGTGAAACCTCTGGCTGATGTACCGGAATTTACGGGCCTTCTTCTGAAATTTTCCAACCCGGTTGCCGGTATCCTTGCAGGTACGATACTGACCGCGATCATTCAGTCATCTTCTGCATCCGTAGGTATTCTGCAGGCACTTTGTATGACTGGCGCAGTACCGTTCAGTTCTGCATTTCCGATCATCATGGGACAGAATATCGGTACTTGTGTGACAGCACTTTTGTCCGCAATTGGAGCGAATAAGAATGCAAAACGTGCAGCGATGATCCATCTGTATTTCAATTTGATCGGAACCGTGGTATTCATGATTCTGTTCTATATGATCGATGCTGCTGTTCATTTTCCGTTTATGACACAGATGGCGACACCGGCAACGATCGCGATCACTCACAGTGTGTTTAATATCACGGCAACACTGGTATGGCTGCCATTCTCTAATCTGCTTGTAAAACTTGCCTGTCTTACGATCCGTGATGACAAGAAAGATGAAGTCAGCAAAGAGGATCAGGAGTTTATGATCCTGGAATCCCGTTTCCTTGAAAAACCTGCTTTTGCAGTGGAACAGGGAAGAAATGCTGCAAGACAGATGGAGAAAGATTCCAGAAAGGCACTCAATATTGCACTGGATCTGATCTATGATTACAGTGAAGAACAGGCAGAACGTGTACAGAAGATTGAGTCAAAAGTAGATCGTTATGAGGACGAGCTAGGAACATATCTTGTAAAGCTGAATAACAAAAATCTGTCAGAGAGAGACAGCCATAGTGTATCAACGATGTTGCATTGTATCGGAGATTTTGAACGAATCTCAGACCATGCGGTCAATATTATGGAGTCAGCACAGGAGCTTCATGAGAAAAATCTTACTTTTTCAGCTCAGGCACGAAATGAGCTGCAGGTTCTGATCGCTGCCGTCAGCAGGATCGTAGATACAGCATATCAGATTTTTGACAAGCAGGATCTGAATCTGACAGAGGATGTAGAACCACTGGAAGAAATTGTGGATGAATTAAGCAAAGAATTAAAACGTCGTCACATTAATCGGCTTCGTTCCGGAGAATGTACGATTGAAATGGGATTTATTCTGACAGATCTTCTTACCAGTCTGGAAAGAATTGCGGATCACTGCTCGAATATCAGTGTCTGTATCACACAGGTAAGGGAGAATCTCTATGATACACACAGTCATCTGGAAAGCCTCAAGAGTGAACCGGATGATTCATACTTTAATCGTCTGGAAGAACTGCAGAAAGAGTATGTGCTTCTGTAAAATGTTTGTAGGACTTCTGGGCAGAAAGGAATTATGCTGAATGATCTATTGTGTGGAAGACGAAAAAAATATCAGAGAGCTTCTGATCTATACACTGGAAACGACCGGATTTTCTGCAAGAGGGATGGCAAACAGTAAAGAACTGAAAGATGCACTGAAAGAAGAGCTGCCGGATCTGATCCTTCTGGATATCATGCTTCCGGGAGAAGATGGATACAGCATTCTGGAACGTCTGAAAGCTTCATCGGAAACCAAAAATATTCCGGTGATCATGGTGACTGCAAAAGAAGCGGAGTACGATAAAGTAAGAGGTTTGGAAGCAGGCGCGGATGATTATATTACCAAACCGTTTGGAATGATGGAGTTTGTTGCCAGAGTAAAAGCGGTTCTCAGGCGCTGTTCAAGACAGGAAGATGATAAAGAACTGAAATGTGATGATCTGAAATTGTCTGTGGGCAGACATAAAGTTTGCTGGAAAGAGGAAAAAGTAGAACTGACCAGAAAAGAATTTGAACTTCTTCAGTACTTGATGGAAAACAAAGGTCTGGTCATGACCAGAAATCAGATTCTCTGTCATGTATGGGGATATGATTTTGACGGAGAAACAAGAACGGTGGATGTGCATGTCCGTACGCTTCGTCAGAAACTGGGAGAAGCAGGCAACTTGATAGAGACGGTGCGTGGTGTCGGCTATCGGATAGGAGCATGATATGAGAAAAAAAATACTGAATCATACATGTATACTGGTAGTTGTTTCTGTACTTCTGACATTTCTTGCAGCAGGATTGGTCATGTATGGAAAATACAATGAAGATCTGAAGGAAAGTGTCCGGGACAGCATGAAATATGTGCAGGATGGTGTAGAAAAGATGGGTAATTCCTATCTGGATGATGCACTTGGAAAGGCTACTTCATCCCGAATTACTCTACTTGATCCCAAGGGAAATGTCCTGTTTGATTCGCTGGAGAATTCTGCAGAACTTGAAAATCACAGTAATCGTCCGGAATTTATTCAGGCAGAAAAGAATGGATATGCAGAATCACTGAGATACTCGGAAACATTGTCCAAACAGAATTTCTATTGTGCGGTAAAACTGGCTGATGGAGATATCCTGCGTGTTGGAAGAACAACGGACAGTGTGTTTTATACGATGTTATCGAGTTCGGTATTGCTTGGAGGACTGCTGATTCTGATTTTTGCAGTGACATTTATTCTGGTCCGCAAACAGACAAAAGATCTGATCGAGCCAATTAATACACTGAATCTGGAAGAGCCGCTCAAGGATGTGGCATATGAAGAATTACGTCCGCTTCTTGGAAGGGTGGATCAGCAGAATAAACAGATCGCCAAACAGATGGAAGAACTGAAAGAGGCAGAAGCAGTGCGCAGAGAATTTTCGGCAAATGTTTCGCATGAGCTCAAGACACCACTTATGTCAATCTCCGGATATGCAGAACTTATGATGAATGGGATGGTTCCTGATGAAAGGTGCCGGAATTTCAGGAGGATTTATCATGAAGCAAGTCGTCTGAGTGCGCTGGTCGCAGATATCATTCAGCTTTCCAGACTGGATGAAAAAAACAGTGACCTTCCGTTTGAACCGGTAGATCTGTATGAACTGGCAGAGGACATTGTTTTGCATCTGGACAGTGCAGCTTCGAAAAAAAATATAAATGTATCACTTGAGGGAAATTCGGTAACGGTACAGGGAGTACGGCATGTGATCTATGAGATGCTGTATAATATTGCCGATAATGCGATTCGTTATACGAATCAGAATGGTACAGTAAATATTTTTACGGGAACGATTAATGGACATGCGTTTTATCGCGTAGAAGATAATGGAATTGGTATTCCGGAAAATGAACAGAAGAGAATTTTTGAACGTTTTTACCGGGTTGATAAAAGCCATTCCCGTGCGACCGGTGGAACAGGCCTTGGACTTTCTATTGTAAAACATGGAGCAATCCTTCATAATGCAGAGATAAAACTGAAAAGTGAGCCTGGCAAGGGTACAAAAATGGAGCTGGTGTTCTGAAAAAAGAACACTGGCTCCTTTTGTGATTAAACTGCCATTTCAGAAAGGGCTGCTTCATCAGCAATGATCGTGCAGTCCGGGTGGAACTGTAAGATCGATCCTGGAACTTCTGGAGTGACTGGGCCTTGAATGACCTGTTTCAGAATTTCAGCTTTATCTTTACCGCTGACAACTACAAGAATCTTCCGGCATCGCATGATCGTTCCGATTCCCATGGTATATGCCTGTTTTGGAACATCCTTTTCGCTGTCAAAGAATCGTTTGTTGGCTGAATCGTAGTTTCAGTCAAATCTACGCAGTGAGTCTCGTTTTCAAAATGGTCGGATGGTTCATTAAAACCAATATGTCCATCGTGACCAAGCCCGAGGATCTGGATATCAGCTGGACCGATCTTGTGAAGCAGTTCGTTATATGCCTGGCATGCTTTTTCAGCATCTGGTTCTGTGCCGTTCGGAACGTATGTATTTGCATGGTTGATATTTATTTTGTGGAACAGATGGGTATTCATAAAATAGCGGTAGCTCTGTTCATCAGAACCAGCCAGTCCTTTATATTCATCGAGATTGACAGTCGTTACCTGAGAAAAATCCAGGTCACCGTTTTCGTACATTTCTACCAGATGTTCATAAGTTCCAACAGGAGATGAACCTGTAGCAAGGCCAAGAATACTGTCCGGTTTCAGGATTATCTGTGCCGCAATCAGATTGGCCGCCTTTCGGCTGAGTTCTTGATAATTTTTTACTTTACAGATCTGCATGTTTCCTCCTTCTTGTCCGTTTAGTGGACATGTGCATTTATTATATATATTTTTGTATTCGTCATGTTTAAGATTGAGATTGCGGACGTTCAGATAATGCCTTGGATGGATGTGGCGTATTCTGTTGGTGTCATGCCGGACAGCTTTTGAACTGTCTGGAAAATAATGGATGGAAGAATATCCCAGAAAATCAGATATCTGTGTAAAATTCATATCATTTTCACGAATCAGCTGTTTGGCAAAGTCAATCTTCATACGGGAAAAGAATTCGATAACTCCGCACTGATATTCTTCACGGAAAAGCTTTTGAAGCTGAGAACGTCCAATCATATTGTCCTTGGAGATATCTTCAATCGTCAGAGACTGCCGCACATGTTCTCCGAGATAGTGGATGATATTCCGGCAGGTTTCAGAGCTTGTCTGACAGGAATCATAAATCCCTGCGGAAGCAGAATAATGTGCGATAGTGTATCTGCGGATCATATGGATCAGAAGTTCTTCGAGATACAGCGTCAGAAGTTTCTGAGAACCAAAAGGACGGTACTTTTTTGACCATTTTTCAAGATATGGATTATCCAGGGGAGAAGCAAAACAGTTTCTTGCTTCCGCAATAATGCGTCCCAGAATACTTCGTTCGGTATCGGAAAATTCGAGTATTTTATTTTCGAAAAATTTCATACATGGGGAATTGCACGCAAAAGAGATTACAATGATATTTGGTGCAGTTCTGCCATTTGCTTTCAAAGTATGAAATTCATTTGGACGATGAAAGATGACCTGACTGCGTGTGAGAGTATAGGTACCATTGTCTGTGATAACTTCGGCAACACCTTTATCTACACATTGAAATTCCCAGAAATCATGACGTTCACCATCGAAATGAAAATCATTTCTGTATTCGTAGTAATGAATTGTATAAATATCTGATACAAATAGTTCCTGATCCAGTTGAATGCTCTGATATGCCACGGGATAACCTCCTTGGTTAGATGATATTTCGTCATTTGTAATATTGTTTGTAAATATTATACTAATGAATTAGTGATAAATAGTCAAATCATTATTGATAATGTGCAAAAATATAATTTTTTGTGCAAATACTAAAAATGAAAAAAAGGTAATATGGTATGGGAAATAAAATTATTTGTTGTCATATCTGAAATTCTGTTGTACGATTTAAAAGAGTATGAAGAAACAGGAGGGAAAATTGATGAAGAAACCAGTTTTGGTAGTTATGGCTGCGGGAATGGGAAGCCGTTACGGTGGACTGAAACAGATCGATCCGATCGATAAAGAAGGTCATATTATTATGGATTTTCTATTTTATGATGCAGTGAGAGCCGATTTGAAAAAGTTGTATTTATCATAAAGAAAGAAAATGAAAAAGCTTTTCGTGAAGCAATCGGAGAGCGTCTGAGTAAGCAGATCGAAGTTGCATATGTGTTCCAGGAACTTGATAATCTCCCGGAGGGATATACTGTTCCTGAGGGAAGAGTAAAACCATGGGGAACCGGTCATGCCGTCTTAAGCTGTATTGATGAGATTGACGGACCATTTGCTGTTATCAATGCAGATGACTATTATGGAGTACATGCATTTAAGATGGCATATGATTTCCTGACTTCTGAGCAGGAAAAAGAAGATGTTTACCATTATATGATGGTTGGATATCGTCTGGAAAATACTCTGACAGAGAATGGTCATGTTGCCAGAGGGGTATGCGTGACAGATGAGGAAGGTCATCTGATTAAGATCAATGAGCGTACTCATATCGAGAAACATGATGGAGGTACGGCATATACAGAAGACGATGGGAAATCTTGGACAATGCTTCCGGAAGGCAGTATTGTTTCCATGAATATGTGGGGATTTTCGAACAGCATCCTTAAAGAATTAAAAGAACGTTTTACAGCATTTCTGAATGATGCGATTGAGAATAATCCAATGAAAGGTGAATACTTCCTTCCATTTGTTGTGGACGAACTTCTTCAGGAAAAGAAAGCTACTGTCAAGGTGCTAAAATCTGAAGATAAATGGTATGGTGTTACTTATAAAGAAGATAAACCAATGGTAATGACTGCAATTCAGAATCTGAAAGATCAGGGGCTGTATCCGCAGAAACTGTGGGAGGAAGTATAAGTGGAGATCAGTAATAAAGTGCACGAAGCAATTGATGGATTTAAACTGCCGGGTGAACTGAAAGAATGTATCCGATATGGAAGTGGACATATTAATGATACATACAGACTGACCTACGAGACACCACAGGGAACAAAACGTTATATTCTGCAGAGAATGAGTAAGAGTATTTTTAAGAAACCGGTAGAACTGATGGAGAATGTCAGTGGCGTTACTGCCTGGCTTCGTAAAAAGATCATCGAGAATGGCGGAGATCCGGAGAGAGAGACGCTTACTTGGTAAAAAGTAATGATGGCCTTCCGTATTTTGTAGATTCTACAGGAGAATACTGGAGAGTATATCTCTTTATAGAAGGTGCGACCTGCTATGATGCAGTAAAGGATGATAATGATTTTTATCAGAGTGCAGTGGCTTTTGGACATTTCCAGAGACTTCTTGCGGATTATCCGGCAGAAACTCTGCATGAGACGATCAAGGATTTTCATAATACACCGGATCGTCTGGAGAAATTTAAGAAAGCAGTTGCAGAGGATATCTGTGGAAGAGCTGCTTCTGTTCAGAAAGAAATTGATTTTATTCTCGAAAGAGAAGAACTGACACATGCACTGTATGATCTGCAGCTGGATGGAAGACTTCCTCTTCGAGTTACACATAATGATACGAAACTGAACAATATCATGATTGACGATGAGACAGGAAAAGCAATCTGTGTCATCGATCTGGATACGGTTATGCCTGGCCTTACTGCAAATGATTTTGGCGATTCTATCCGTTTTGGAGCAAGTACTGCGCTGGAAGATGAGCAGGATCTTTCAAAGGTATCCTGTGATCTTCATCTTTTTGATGTATATGCGAGGGGATTTATTGAAGGATGTGGAGGAGCACTGACCGATTTAGAAATCGACATGCTGCCGATGGGGGCGATTCTTATGACATTTGAGAATGGAATCCGTTTCCTGACTGATCATCTGGAAGGTGATCATTATTTCCATATTCATCGTGAGGGGCACAACCTTGACCGCTGCAGGACACAGCTTACTCTTGTTAAAGATATGCAGGAAAAACTGCCGCAGATGAATGCAATCATTCAGAAATATAAATAATATTAAATATGATCAAATAAAATTCGGAACTTTGTGAACAGCTCCGAAAGCTTTTTTAGGACGATAAGCGGGAATCCTCGGCAATTCAATTACCGAGATGAAAGCGCAGGATTGTGCGTATCCGCACAAAAATATAACAACAAAAAATGATTTCTTATATCTCCTGATTCTTGTATTTGTTTTCGGAAGAAAGCGGGTTCAGATCTGCGTTGAAAATCAAGAGCATTTGTGCTATAATATAAATGTAATAGAATCTATGAACCAGAAGGAGAATGGAGATGTTGCTGTCACATAAAACATCCTTAAAGATCAG
>ENA-OQCS01001757-OQCS01001757.1-human-gut-metagenome-genome-assembly--contig:-NODE-1757-length-10563-cov-2.796570_pt1 | contig 10563 bp, 12 predicted proteins | sample MGYA00242757_ERZ504575 | MGnify/ENA primary metagenome ERZ504575 (study PRJEB26092, sample SAMD00036297) | human gut metagenome | host: Homo sapiens | study: EMG produced TPA metagenomics assembly of... | reverse complement strand
GATGCGTTTTCCGATCGTTATATTAAAGCGTTAAAAGGTCCTTTCCCGGAGATGGATTATGTGGCGGTTGGCGGGGTAACACCGGAAAATGCAGTGAATTTCTATAGATTAGGATATAAAGGTGTGGCGGCCGGAAGTAATCTTGTTCCGAAACATGCAAAGAGGAGTGATTTGAAAAAGATCAGAGAAACAGCGCGAAAGTATGTGGAGGTGTCCCAAATATGAGCAATCAAGTAAAAGATATGACATGGCGGGAAGTGCAGGAGCGGTTACGTGAGTTTCCGGTAGTAATCGTTCCTATTGGATCAACGGAACAGCATGGGTATCATCTTCCTATTGGAACAGATGTTTATTTGGCGGAAGCATTGGCTGAAAAGACAGCAGAAAAAACGGGAGCGCTTGTGTATCCAAGTATTCATTTTGGGTATTCTTGGAGTTGGCGTGACAGAATCGGAACTGTAACGATCCGACAGGATATTCTTCGGGAAATATTGAAAGATGTTGTTCGTTCTGTAGAAAGATACGGGGTAAAAATTCTTATTTTTATGAACGGACATGAGGCGAACAGGTCGGTGATAAAATATGCGATACGGGAAATACAAGATGAAACAGATGTGAAAGTGTTGGGGATGTTTTATCCGGGAATGGAAGAAATTTATGATAAATATATGGAAACTCCGACATGGGGAGGAATGTTTCATGCCTGCGAGTTTGAAACGTCACTTATGCTGGCAGTAAAGCCGGAGACAGTTCATATGGAGCGGGCAGTGCAGGAATATCCTGTCAGACCGACTACGTACGGAATGGACAACACATCGATCGGAGAGTTGAGCGTTTCGGGAACATACGGAAATCCGGTACCTGCAACAGAAGAAAAAGGAGAGATGATGCTAGAACAGTTTACAGAAAATATATCTGCTGTTATAGAGGAATGTGTAGAAGAAACTGGTTAGAGAAGAAACATAGAAAAAATAATAGAAAGAAATATAAAAATATCGGAAATCGAACCGTAAGCTGAAGTTTAATTCGGAGAGCGTCTCGAATTTCGATATTTTTGTAAGTGGATATAAGTTAAATACAGATTAATGTATTTGATAACAGAAAAAACTTGCATATTATGCAAGAATGATGTATTATTATGCAAAAAGAATGCATATTCATTTTATTTTTTGTGAAGAAATATTGAGACAGGGCAGGTTTGTGAAAAGCAAACAGCAGAGAGGAGCGAATAGATTATGATAAAAGTTGGAATTATCGGTGCAACAGGATATGCCGGAGGTGAACTGGTCAGAATATTGACAGGGCATAGAGAGGCGGAAATTAATGGTACGGTTCGAGAAGGTTACATAGATAAAAATATGCGGACGTATATCAAAATATGTTTCAGATCATAGATGCGGTCTGCATGGATGATAATATGGAAGAACTGGCATCACAGGTAGATGTGATTTTACGCTACGCCGCAGGGATTATGTGCGTCTCTTGTAAACGAAGAAATTGTCAAAGACAAAGATTATAGATTTAAGCGCGGATTTCCGTCTGAAAGACGTAAAAATATACGAGGAATGGTATAAGCTCGAACATAAATCCCCACAGTTTATTGAAGAAGCGGTGTACGGATTATGTGAAGTTAATCGGGAAGATGTGAAGAAGGCCCGTCTCGTGGCGAATCCGGGATGCTATACGACTTGTTCCATTTTGACGGCATATCCGTTGGCAAAAGAAGGGCTGATCGATATGGACACCTTGATCATCGATGCAAAATCAGGAACGTCAGGAGCGGGAAGAGGAGCAAAACTGCCGAATCTTTACTGCGAAGTGAATGAAAATATTAAAGCATACGGAGTGGCGACACACAGACATACGCCCGAAATCGAAGAACAGCTTGGATACGCATCCGGGAAAAAAGTCGTTCTTAATTTTACGCCGCATTTAGTTCCGATGAACAGAGGAATTTTAGTTACAGAGTATGCAAAACTTACGAAAGAAGTAAGCTATGAAGACGTAAAGGCTGTATATGATAAATATTATGGCGGTGAAAAATTTGTGCGTGTGCTTCAAAAAGACGTATGCCTGAAACGAAATGGGTGGAAGGAAGTAATTATGTCGATATCGGGTTTAAGATCGATCCACGGACAAATCGGATTATTATGATGGGAGCGATCGATAATCTGGTTAAAGGAGCGGCAGGACAGGCGGTTCAGAATATGAATCTGATGTTCGGACTTCCGGAAAGTGAAGGCCTTGAGCTTGTTCCGATGTTTCCTTAAGATGTATATCGTGCAAAAAGCAGCAGGGCAGAAAGTAAAACCAAACGGGAAAAAACAGAGGAGATGATGCAGTATGGTACGGATCATGACGATAGAAGATTATGAGGGGGTATATGCCCTTTGGAAAAAAATAAAAGGATTTGGTATCCGAAGTATCGATGATTCAAAAGAAGGAGTGGCGCGCTTTTTGAAACGAAACCCGACGACAAGTGTCGTGGCAGAAAAAGACGGTCGCATTGTCGGAAGTATTTTGTGCGGTCACGACGGAAGACGGGGGTGTTTGTATCATGTCTGTGTAGATGAAGATTACAGACGTCACGGAATCGGAAAAAGGATGGTTGTTTTTGCGATGAAAGCGCTGAAAGAAGAAAAGATTAATAAAGTATCTTTGATCGCATTTACGGAAAATGATATTGGAAATGCATTTTGGAATACAATCGGATGGACGGAGCGTCTGGATCTGAATTATTATGATTTTACGTTAAATGAAGAAAATATAACTGCATTTAACGGTCAATAGTCTGTTTGAATAAAGTTATCATCTGTAATCTTACCGTCGATCATATGAGAGTTATACAAACAGAGACTGTACAGATCGGCAGCTCTGTTTTTTGTATAGACATCTTTATTCGTGGATTTTGATTCCTTCAAAAAACGCTTCATAAGGGACATTGTAGATTGTTTTTAAGCATACAAGATCTGTAACTTTAAGATTTCGTTTTCCGCGTTCAATATTTGCATAAGCAGCCCGGTGAATAAAAGTTCCCATCTCATTCATTGCATCGGTTAACTGTTGTTGTGTATATTCATGGGATGTTCTTAAGAGTGCGAGATTATCGGTGAAAGTAGGATGTCTAAGTAACATAGTTATCGAAGTTCGTGGAAGTGTGGCAGGAGAAAGACCGACAAAGAAATCAGAGTAAGGAATACGATAGATATTTTTTAAAATAACTAAGTCAAAAACTTTGATATTGCCGGAACCGGATTCAATGAATTTATAAACTTCACGAGTAATAGTACTCCCGCGTATTTGCATCTGGATAACTAATTTTTCTTGAGAAAATGATGCTTATATCGTAAATACTTTAGTGTGGACGCAAAAATTTGTTTTGGATTTTGCATATAGCGTCTCCTTTCGAGTGGTAGTTTGCTGAGTTTTTAGCGAAATTTTGGCAATAGATAGTTATATTTTCTCTTGAGTCTATAGGTTTGTTATGCTAATATTGGTAATGTCTAGTTACTATATGGGATTGACAGATAAAATATTCCGAAAAGTAACTTTTTCTGAGGGGCAAAAAGGAAGCGGCTTTTTGTTTTTGCAACGACGACGAGCTAAAGTCCGGATTTGTCCGAGAACTTGGAAGCCGCCTGCAATCCAAGAATGCGTCTTTTGGCACTTTGGGTGAGTGGAACAGAGGGAGAGGAAAAGAGGCGATGTGAAGGGAAATTCTCACTAATATCTTCTGCTTTTCACAGCAGTATAGTAGAAAGGAGTTGGGATGCGATGAGCAGAACAATAGAGAAGATGGGGAGAGGAGTAGATAATGAATAAAATAAAAAGGGGCGTGTCACTGTTATTATGCAGTTTGCTATTTGGTTCTGCCGTAACATTGGGGAATGTGGCCGATGTGCAGGCAGGCAAACAGATAAAGACAGAGACAAAACAAACAATAAATAATACGAAAACAAAGAAGAAAGTTTCCGACGATCAGACATCAGGTAAGACAGGGCGGAATGAGGAAAATAAAGCAGGGGAAGGAGCGCAGACTGATATTGCTGAATCAAAAGTAACTTTTTTTTGTGTTGCCTGTTTATACACAAGGAACTACGGCAATCAGTATAGACAGAGATATAGGCATCGGGCAGATTATGGACGTTGGTTTTACAGATCGTAATTTTGCCGTTGCAGTTTATGATTCTTTGTTTGAAGCAGGATGGATGGGAACACCGGGGCAAAGCGTGAAAGAAGTTTTAGGGTCTTTTACGGGGATGATAAAAGCAGACGGATATGCAAGGAAAGTAACATATATAGCATCTGCACAGATGGCTACGTTTATTCCATCGTTTGAAATTAAGGATATATCAAAAGAATTTAATACGCAGGAAGAGGCAAACAAGTATCTGGAGTCATTAGTGGATGAGCCCGGAGCTGTGCAATATGCAAATAAGAAGTTGAGAAAAAACAGAACAGTTAGACACTCAGAAGCCGGAGAATGAATTGATCAAAAGTATCGAAGGAATCGAGTGGCTTAGAAAAGCCGGAATGATCGACTTAGAGAACAATGCCATTTCGGATTTGTCGCCTTTATCAATAAATTATTTGGAATCATTAGGTTCTGCGGAAGGATTGACCGATATTGATGAAGGAAAAAAGTGGTTTGGAGAGCAGCTTAGAAATACACATCTTAATATATCTTTAAATCCGGTGCGAAAATATCCGGTAATAGCCGGAGGGCGTTTGATCATAAAGCAAACGCTCGACCAGGCGTTTAAATTAGGAGCAGATCCGGTAATTTTGATCAAACCGGAAGATAATTCAGATGAAAATATAAAGAATATAAATCTGTCAATTCCTTATATTGAACGCGGTGGACTTCGTATTGAAATATTAAAAGACCAAGATGCTACGATGATTCAGTCTACCAATATCGATGGCGCTTATTTGGACTATGATAAACTGACAGATGAAATATTTCCGGTGCGTAATGTTTCGTCAAGTGGATATGTGAGATGCGGTTTGGGAACAGATAATGTGTTGTGGTATTATGGCACGGCGGAAAATGCGGAAACAGATATGTCGACGATCGGAAGTTCAAGCATGAAATTTTTAATTAATCATATGATCCGTATTTATGTAAAAGTAAAACCGGAACCCGCAGAAACAAAGCTTACTTTGACAAAAACGGTAGCAGGCACCGACGAAGGAAGATTCAGACCTGTAAAAGATGCAAAATTTAAGCTGTATAAAGCCGTTCGGGACGAGGAAGGCAATTTTGTAAAAGGAGAGCTGTATCAGCCGGATGAGTATATAACAGATGAAGAGGGAAAGATAAATTTTAGTACGGAGATTCCGAACGGAGACTATTGTTTTGCAGAAACAGAAGCTCCGGAAGGTTTTGAGTTAAACAGTGATCCTGTCTTTTTCTCGGTCGGGGGCGGTGAAATGGAAATCACAGGCGGAGAACAGACGGTAACGCCTACAGAAGGAGAATCCACGTCAGCCGGGGAAAACAGTACATATATCGATCGATATTCGCCGGATGTAAATATTAAAGTTACTCCGGGAACAGGGATGGTGTTAGATCAGATCATTGTAACGTATTTTGACCGGAAAACGCAGAAGAATACCGGGAAGACCTTTACAAATGAGACGGGAGAAGCGGCAAAAAACGCCGCTGAGTTTATTAACAAAGGAAAAGGTGATGAAAAAGAGGCCGGGGTGATTGACGGTACGGTAACAGTTCAACCGATTTACAGATTGAAGGCGAATCTTACAGTCGGAAATGACAGAGAAAAAACGGACTTTGTTTTTAAAAAGGTAAGCGCAGAAGATCAAACTGTGATGGAAGGAGTTCGGTTTAAACTAACATGTAATCATAAACATGATAAAAAGTGCAAAGGCTTGATTTCACCGGAGTCTTGTACACATGCACATAACGATAAGACGGGATTCGTGGATGAACAAGGATGTACATGGAGCGCGGAAGAGGTAAGCAAGGCTGATGGAATCGTGAAGTTTTCAGAACTTGTATCCGGCGAATACATATTATCAGAAGAGGCGACATTGGATGGATTCATTTTGCCGGAAGGAACATGGACAGTAACCGTCGATGCACATAAAGATGAAGTTAAAGTAGAAAAAACAGAAAAAGACGATTCCACAGTTCCGCAGTTCGAAAAAAAAGATGGAATTTTTCAAGTGGAAAATGAACCTACAGTCCCGTTTTCCTTCATAAAAGTAGATGAAAAAACAGGAAATGAGCTTGCGGGCGCGGAATTTACCCTTTATCAGGGTGATGAGAACGATGCCGACAAATGGAGCATTGTAGGAGGTCCGGTTGTATCATCAGAAGAAGGAATTGTTGATTTCAGTCGGTTGAAACAAGGGGAATATTTTCTTAAAGAGACAAAAGCTCCGAAAGGATATTTGAAACCGACGGGATATTGGAAGGTGACTATTGCTGTTACAGATGATGCCAGTAAGAAAGTCACTTTTGAAGCAAGAGGCGACGTACCGGCAATCAGTGGAAATCATATAGAAGGATTTAAGGTTTCTAACAGAGAGACAAGCCTCCTTCCGAAGATGGGAGGAAACGGTACGAAGATTTTTGTGTTCAGTGGATTTATGATCATCTGTTGTTCACTTGTATTATATTTTAGATTCAAAAGAAAAGGAGCTTAAAATTATGGGAAAGATTTTGAAATATATGACAACGATAGCTCTGGCAGCAGTAATGTTGTTTGGAACAATGACGACGGCGTTTGCTGTGGAAAATAGCGGACAAGTAGTGGGTAATGACCAGAAAGGTTCTATTACGATTCATAAATATAAGATGCCTGATGCAGAAAATGCGTTTGAATCAAACACAGAAAACGGCGGTATTGAAATGGATAGTCTTCCTGAAACGGCAGAACCGCTGGCAAATGTTAAGTTTCAGGTTACAAAAATGGAGCAGGACCAAGCGGGAAAATGGAACGAAACGACAGTATCTCGTACGGTAGTTACGAATGAGTCCGGAGAAGCAGTTTTGGAAGATCTTCCGTTGGGCAGATACAAAGTAGAAGAGTTAGGTTTGGATTCATCCGATGGAAGTGATGCGGTTCTTCCGAATGAGAAAGATGATGCGATGGTAGGAAAAGCATTTTATGTTGATGTTCCGATGACGCAGGCAGACGGTCAGACACTTAATTATAATGTACATGTATATCCAAAGAATGAAGTGCTGTCTATTGAAAAGGATGTTACATATGTAGGAAATAAGCATGATTCTTTTGATATGCAAGAGAATCAGACGTGGATTATCCATACGGCGATTCCGGGTAATATTGCATTGACAAATGATAACGACAGCTATGATACCGCAAAATTATACAAAGTGACAGATAAAATCGATTCTCAGCTTACATATAAAGGGAACATTGTTGTTAAAGCGGTAGATAAGGATTATAAAACGGTAATAGATGAGTTAGAAAAAGATACGGATTATTCAGTGGAAGAGCCGGCAGAAGGAAATGAGAATACATTGATAATAAGTCTGACCGATGCGGGAAAAATAAAATTGAAAAAAGCGATTAATAATCCGGATGCTCAGGCTGCATTTCTTCAGATCCGTTTTGATACGATGATCAATAAAACGGCAAAAACAGGGGAAGCAATTTATAATGACGCAGATTTGAAATTTACAACTGCAAAGGGTACGGCTGTTGATGTAAGCGTGCCTGAAAACGAGCGGCCGGAAGTACATACCGGAAAGATTGCCATTAAAAAGGTTGGGGAAAAGGCAGACGGAACACCTTTAAAAGATGTTGAATTTATGATTTTCGACAGTACGGAAAAAGCACAGGCAGCAGTAAAACTTCTCCAAAATAATAAGGCGGGAGAAATTACAGGAGCTTTGAAGGTATATGATCCGAATCAAAAGGAATTTACTACAGTTGTAAAGACGAACGATAAGGGTGTTGCAGAGTTTAGAGGTCTTGCATATTATACAAATAAGGCGAATGAAGAAAATAAAGTTCAAGGTGATGACGCAGCTACCGGAGCAAAGAAGTATTATCTTGTAGAGACAAAAACGGTAAAAGGATATCAGCTTCCGAGTAAATATTTTGAAGTGACAGTGAATCACGATTCATCTACTGCTACGGTTCCAAGCGATACGATCATAAACACAAAACCGAGTAAACTTCCGGCAGCAGGTGGAAATGGAACGATCATTTTTACGGCAGTCGGTCTGACGGTTATGGCAGCGGCGGGCATTATTATTTTTATGTCCAGAAAGAAAAAAGATCGCTGATCAATAGAAAGCAGATTGAAAGACTAAGAAGGAAGAGGGAGGGAGTCTTAGAAGACGAACCTCCCTTTAGGTGATTATGAGCAGAAGTAAAAAGCTAATCGTAACGGCTCTTTTTCTGATCGGAGCATGTATACTGTTATATCCGGCAGTCAGTAACAAGCTTGCAGAGCGACACCAGGCAGAGATGATCAGTCGTTATGAGCAGACGGTTGAAGAACTTCCGAAGACAGATATGAAATCAGAGTGGGAAAAGGCTGTAAAGTATAATGAATCTGTTACGGGAATGTCTGTAGAAGATCCGTTTATATTAGGAAGCGGCTCTGTTTTGCCCGGTAATTATAAAGATGTGCTCAATGTAGAAGAAAAAGAAGGAGTGATGGGATATATTGAAATTCCGGCGATCGACGTTATGCTCCCGATCTATCATGGAGTCAGTGAGAGGGTGTTGAGACGGGGCGTCGGACATATGGAAACAACGGCTCTTCCTATAGGCGGAAAAGGTACGCATTCGGTTCTTGCATCCCACAGAGGATTGTCTACTGCAAAATTGTTTACAGATTTGGATCGAATGAAGGAAGGGGATTTGTTTTATATCCATGTATTGGATCATCTTCTTACTTATGAGGTAGATCAGATTTCAGTGATAGAGCCGGAAGATACAGATGCATTGCGTCCGATAGCGGATAAGGAATACATAACGCTCTTAACGTGTACGCCGTACGGGGTAAACAGTCATAGACTGCTTGTCCGGGGAGAAAAAATATGTGATGAAATCGTGAAGAAAAGCGAAGAGAAAGAGTCGGATACGGCGAAAAAAGAGCGGGATATAACGGAGATGATCGCATATGGCGCAGCGGTATTTGCCCTCGTCAGTTTATTCGTTGCTGCAGTGGCGGTGTGTGTAAGGAAAATGAAGAAAAACGAAGGACAAGGGGCAGAAAGAAAAAAGCCGGGAAGAGAAGTCTAAAAAGGAGAAAAAGATGAAAAGAGTGAGAAAACAAAGAAAACTTTTTATTTTCGGTCTGATTCTTCTTTTGATTGGATGCGGGATTCTGCTTTATCCGCATATTCTTCAGATATTTTATAAGATAAAGACAGAGAGTATGTTTCGTCAGTTTGAAGAAAGACGGAGAATGTCCGGGATGCGAATCCTGAAAAATATGCCCGGCTTTATGAAGAAATGAAGAACTATAACGAAGAACTTATAAAAAACAATCAGGAAAATCTGGCAGATCCGTATGCATATGCAAACCCGGCAATCCGTTTGGAAGAGTACGGAGTAGAAAATGGAATTGCAGGATATATTAAAATTCCGGTTATGGATCTTGAGCTTCCGTTATATTTGGGCGCTAACGAAGAAAATATGTCAAAAGGAGCTGCTCAGCTTACGGAACGTCGATGCCGATCGGTGGGAATAATACGAATATGGCGGTTGTCGCACATCGGGGATACAGTTATGCAAAGATGTTTCGTGAGATTGAAAAATTGAAAATCGGGGATGAAATATTTATTACAAACTTCTGGGAAACGATGACTTATAAAGTGGAACGGATAGAGGTGATATCTCCGGATGAGATTGATAAGATCAGAATACAGGAAGGCAAAGATATGGTGACTCTTGTGACTTGTCATCCATATCCTCACAATTATCAGCGGTATTTAGTTTATTGTGAGAGAGTTTGAATCCATCTATAAAATCCATGTCCGGTAATTTAAAAATGATTCGTATAGCCCGTAATTCAAAAGATGAAATAGTTGACAAAACAGATTTTATTTCATAATATAATAGCTAATAATATTTGCGTATAGAATTTAGACGGGTTAGATGATTTAAAACAATCGTCGACACAGAAAAAAGGCGGGGGGAGAACAAAAAAACAGAAATACAGACGTTTGATAAAGAAACGGTTCTTCTTTCATTAAAGTGAAATCGCGGATTGACTTCGCCTCTTTTAAGAGGCGGAGTTTTCTTTTATAGAAAGAAACTTTGACAGAACATATAGGGTACAAAAAGGAGAGGACAAAATGAAAGTGATCGATGGCGGAGTAACAGCGGCAAAAGGATTTCAGGCAGCGGCAGCGGCAGCGGGCATCAAGTATAAAGACCGTACCGATATGGCGCTGATCTACAGTGAAAAGCCGTGTAAGGCGGCGGGAACTTTTACAACAAACCTTGTGAAAGCGGCTCCTGTAAAGTGGGATCGCGCGATCGTGGAGTCAAAGCGGAAACCACAGGCAGTGATCGTAAATTCCGGCAATTGCAAATGCATGTACCGGAG
>ENA-OQCS01001756-OQCS01001756.1-human-gut-metagenome-genome-assembly--contig:-NODE-1756-length-10569-cov-1.467248_pt1 | contig 10569 bp, 15 predicted proteins | sample MGYA00242757_ERZ504575 | MGnify/ENA primary metagenome ERZ504575 (study PRJEB26092, sample SAMD00036297) | human gut metagenome | host: Homo sapiens | study: EMG produced TPA metagenomics assembly of... | reverse complement strand
TCATCCAGTTTTAATTCCGACTCTTTCGTACTCCTCTTCAACATCAGAATCATCTACTTCTTCATCATTCAGAAGTCCTGACAACAGTTCTTCATCATCGATAATCTCGATATCATCCCCGGCGGTAGAAGAAAGTTGTTCTTTTATTCTTCTTTTCTTCATCTTTATCAAGATTTTGTTCCAGCTCATAGTTCCATGCTTATGCCATCTCTGATCTTCAATCCACACATCTACTTCCCAATATTTTTTCGATGCATCCTCCGGCTTTTTGCCTTTCTTATAATCCCAGTCATAATTGGCAATAACACGCGACAATCGACTCTTCTCGCTGCTTGCTTTCTTTTTTATTTCCAGGTCTAACGCTTCCGGCGAATCGAATATTTTTATTTCATAATCATGATGTGGGATTTTGTTTATAATCTGTTTCTTCGTAAAGGCATCAATCCATGCAAGTGTCTCATTATCCGCCTGCATGCGTAGCTGCTTTGTCAGCGTAATATAATTCTGCTGCTCGATTGCTTTATTACGGTATCTGTCAATCATCTGTTTTCCCAGTACTGGTCCATTCTGAGTATCTGATTCTCATCAAATACAATGACAACTACTTTTGCTCTTTTTATGATATCATCCAACTGATTTTTTCCGCTGTATCCCTGATTTCCCTGGGTAAAAAGCAAATGTGCCTCATCAATAAAAACGACATCTACAGAATCCAGATCCTTATGCCTGTTCAAAAAAGTGGAAGCCTTACTTACTACTTCACCATATTTTTCTGTAATCCCCAGCTTCTTTGCAATGTCAGAATACACTTTTACCTGTTCATCATGATTGACTACCATGCAGCATTTGAATTCTGCATTGTCTTTTTCTTCTTCCTGACAGTACAATTCATAAAAAATGTTGCTGTTCAGAACCGTTTTTCCAGTTCCTGCTTCACCATCTATAAATATGATCTGCTTTTCATGCTTTTGTCTGGCAAGATCAATGCATTCCAAAATCTGGATTTTGGCATTCTCCTGCTCATCCGTTAATTTGTGCAACGGAGATGCTTTATAAATCGCAGAATCTTTCACGATATTTTCATCCGGAAAGTTCTTCATCTGACTCATGTAATTCCGTCCATATTTTTCGAAATATTTCTTCAATTCTGCAGATGGATAATAACTCTTCTGAGGATTTCCTCTTCCATTGTGAACCTGGTGCACTTTATCCACACTCATAAGATAATGCATAAGACGATTTTCGACATCCAATGTCAGGGACTTATTGAAATGCTCATGGCCGATGATATATAGTGAAGCATCTGTTTTCATCATTCTATATTGCCATGTCTCATGCTTGATTCTACTTTGATAATGCTGTCTCGTACGCGCAAAGATATTGTTGGATTCACCGACATATACATCATACTTATTCGTTTCCGGCCAGTTGTGGATGTATACCGTCGGAAAGTTCATGATAATGTCTTTGGTATCTTCTGCTTCATTTGTTTTGATTTCTTTCTCAAATTCAGCCAGTGCAGTTTCATTGTCTTTTATTTTTCTAATAATTGGTTTTGTGATGTTCATGCTCATTATCGTTTTTTATAACCCATCTTCCCTTACGGTTGTTACCTTCTCGTACTATAATAAGATTCTTTAGATTTGGTTTCAAAAGTTTCTCTGGGTTAATTATATCATTTAACCACTCACACCTCAATTACCGTTTTGTTGTTTATATTGTCAAAAAAGGCACCGACTCCGTCAGTGCCTTTCTCATCTTTATGCTCTTTCCATTGCTTCTTTGTAATCTTTTGTATCTGTGAAGATCTCGTTCTTCCACGGGTTCTTTTTCGTACTTTTTGCGCGTTTCAGGATGTATGCGAAGACGAATACATTCACTGCAAATGACAGTACGGAAATAATTCCCTGTGCGGTCGGTTCTGCGATAGTCGGCATACTGCTTCCCATTGCTGCTGCGATGCCGCCCTGTCCGTATACGGAAGTGACTGTTGTAAAACGGCTTGCATCCTGGAACAGCGGGAATACCTGTGCGAACATGCACCAGAGAGCCAGTGTGTTTGCACGGTTCTGAATCCAACCGCCTTTATTCCAGAGTGCTGCTGCAAAGGTAGGTGCAAGCAGAAGTGCCAGTCCGCAGTACCAGGAATGTGTCGGCAGGTTCAGATATGTATATTGGAAATTCCAGATATCATATGCAAGGACATATACCCAGATCATGTCCGGCCAAAGCATATCTTTTTTGTCTTTTGAGGAATAGATTCCCCACCATCCTGTCATACAGAAAATATTTAAAATTCCGGCAAGTCCGTTTAATACGTTCCACCAGCCTCCATAAAGCCATACACCTTCGGAGGAAAGCCACCAGCCACCTGCCAGAGAACCGGCACGGACTGCTGATTCAAAGTCTGATGCTACTGCGATCAGGATATTGATTGCAACAATGATAAACGGAAAAGCTTTAAATCCATGAGATTTTCCAAGTTTTCCCCAGTGATACTTCAGTATCATAAATCCGATACAGCCTGCTGTTGCCGCATACAGTTTTGCATAATGGAACCAGCTGTTCATGTGTACATAAGTGTCATTATTCAGTGCCCAATCGGCTCCCATTGCTGCTCCGACATAGATAGCGATAAAGTACACGCTAAGTGCTACAGGAAGGATCAGGAAACAGGCAATACCGCCCGCTTTGGATCTTCTTGCGATTTCATTCATTACGACAAGTCCGGCAAATACCAGCAGCCATCCAAGAAGCTGCCATCCGGCTGTCTCTCCGTAGATTTGAAAAAACATACTCTTTACTCTCCCTCTTTTGTTTATTCTACTTCTATTTCCTTAATGTTGAACTCATTTCCCTGCAATAAATAGGTATGCTCACTTCCGCAATGTGGACAGGTTTTTCCATGTTTTACCGTTGGATATGTCTGCTTGCAGTCTTCACAATACGTGAGTGCAGGTAATGTTTCCACCACTAATTCAGATTCATCGAACAGAGGCCGCTTTTTGCAGCCCATGTCCAGCAATTCTGTAAATAAGACTCGATCACTGTCGAGACCTCTCCCAGTTCAAGTGTGACTTTCCGTACATGAGTCACTTTATTTTCAGCGGCCACCTTTTCCAGATGATCCATGATATGAAAAGTTACTCCAAGCTCGTGCATATTTTTGCTCCTTTATCTGAGAGCTGCTGCACAGCTCTTATTTTTTCTTTTTGAATTTTACTTTGATCGACTGTTTTACCATATTCGGAAGAATGTATTTCAGCTTGTCTTCCGACGCACGCATAACGGAAGCTCCTGGAATCTCTCTGTGCAGGTGGATTGCATCAAACATACATTTCGTTGTACAGACACCACATCCGATACATTTATTCGGGTCAACAACAGATGCACCGCAGGACAGGCAGCGAGAAGTTTCTTTTTTCACCTGCTCTTCTGTCAGACTCTGTGACAGATCACGGAAGGTTTTTGCCTGTTCTTTTACATCCGCTTTTGGCGGAATCTGACGACTGGATGAGTCATAAGTTTCCACTTTGATGTTTTCTTTGTCCAGTTCGATGAAATCACGGCGGTTACGTCCAATCGTCAGTGTACAATGTTCATGCACATATCGATGCAGGGAAACCGCCCCTTCGCGTCCGGCCGCAATCGCATCAATGGCAAATTTCGGACCTGTATAAACGTCACCACCTACGAAGATATCCGGTTCGGAAGTCTGGTAAGTCAGTTTATTAGCAAGTGCACCGCCGTTCGGACGGAGTTCCACATGGAGATTATCCAGCATATGTCCCCAATCGATTGCCTGTCCTACTGAGAAAATGACATGGCGGCACGGCACAGTTACTGTATCGTTCTCATCATATTCCGGTGAAAATCTGCCCTGTGCATCAAATACGCGGGTACATTTTTTGAAAACAACACCGCTTACATGACCGTCTTCTTCCAGAACTTCTTTTGGTCCCCATCCACAGTTCAGCTCGATTCCTTCTTCGAGTGCTTCTTCGATTTCCTCGTTGCTTGCCGGCATTTTTTCTCTTGCTTCCAGACAGAACATGGAAATCTTCGCATCGGTACATCTGCTGCTGATTCTTGCCGCGTCAATGGCTACGTTTCCGCCACCAACTACAACAACATCACCTTCAAGCGCAAAACTCTCTTTTGCACCGGCTTTTCTTAAGAAATCTACCGCAGTATATGCACCTTCAGCATTTTCTCCACTGATTCCCGGTTTTCTTCCCCTCTGACATCCAATCGCAGCATAAAATCCCTTATATCCCTGCTCTCTCAGGTCTTCGATCGTAACGTCTTTTCCAATTTCCACGCCACAGCGGATTTCCACGCCCAGCTGGCGGATCACATCAATTTCTGCAGCCAGGAGATTTTTTTCCAGTTTGTAAGACGGGATTCCATAACGCAGCATACCGCCCGGTTCTGCATTTTTTTCAAAGATCGTCGGTTTGTATCCAGTCAGTGCAAGGAAATATGCACAGGATAATCCTGCCGGGCCGGCTCCGATGATCGCTATTTTTTCTTCAAATCCACCTTTCAAGGATGGAATTGTTTTCTTTGGAATGAAACGTGTTTCTGCATTCAGATCACGTTCTGCAATAAAACGTTTTACTTCATCGATTGCAACAGCTTCATCGATTGTGCCTCTTGTGCAGGCATCTTCACAACGACGGTTGCACACATGTCCACAGACTGCCGGAAGCGGATTGTCTTTTTTGATCAGTGCAAGTGCATCCTCATAACGGCCTTCTTTTGCAAGCTGAAGATAACCCTGTATACCAATATGTGCCGGACAGGCTGTTTTACACGGTGCTGTTCCGGTATCATAGCAATTGATACGGTTGACATCGCGGTAGTTGTGTGACCACATATGCTCGCCCCATGGCTGGTCACCAGGAAGCGGCATCCGCGGATATGTAATCTCGCATCCTTCTTTGTCACAGAGTTTCTGTCCCAGTTTCACAGCACCTGCCGGACAGGCTTCTACGCATTTTCCGCATGCAACACAATTCTGTTTCTCAACTTTTGCGATGTATGCAGAACGGGACATATTCGGCGTATTAAAAAGCTGTGACGTACGAAGTGCATAACAGACATTTACATTACAGTTACAGATAGCAAAAATCTTGTTTTTCCGTCAATGTTTGTAATCTGATGTACAAAACCATTTTCTTCTGCCTGTCGGAAAATATCCAGTGCCTCTTCTTTGGAAATATAGCGTCCGTCTTTCTGTGTCTCTACAACATAATCTGCATATCACCAACTGCAACGCACCATCTTCCGGATCATCGGCGCAGCCTTCGTCATGTGTCAGTCGGGAACGACGGCAGGAACAAGGGCTTGCTGCATATTTTCCCTCATATTTACTAAGCCAGTAGGAAATATGTTCCAGATCAACAGATTCATTTTCCATCTCGATTGCTTTTTCTACCGGAATGACATGCATGCCAATACCTGCTCCACCCTCCGGTACAAATGGAGTAATTTTCTCCAGTGGCAAACGGGACATATGTTCAAAAAATGTACCCATTTCCGGGTTGGATTCCAGTATTTTTGCGTTCATATTAAAGAATTCCGCACATCCCGGTACATACATCGGCAGGACATACTGCTTCTCATGTGCCGCATTTTCCCAGTTGTATTCGAGAAGTCCTTTGCGTGACATTTCTTCCAGAAGTGCCTCACATTTTTTTCTCTTCCAGCCCTGAAATTTTCACAATCTCCGACAGTGTTTTTGGCTTTCTTACCCCAAGCTTCAATGCCAGGAGTGCTTCCTCATCAGTAAGCACTCCGGCCAGTCCCCAATACTCCGGATCATTTCTGGTGATCTTTTTAAGACCCAGCTTCTGCGGAATACGGTCTGTGATCTTTTTTCCCAGTTTCGCAATTGGCTCGCGAAATGGTTTACCCGGATCCGGTGTAAATTCCGGGTACACATAATCCGGATAAAGCTCCTTATCGAGTTCTTTTTTCATCTCTCTTTCCTTTCCCTTCTCTCTTCTGTTTTGTTATGATTTCCAGTCAGTAACCTGCTTTTTCAGCCATGTAGTCCATGCTTCTATGCCTTCTCCTGTCTTTGCACTGACCGGGAAAATCTCCGCTTTTGGATTTCTCTGGTGAATGTATTTTTTTTACCAGTTCCATATCAAAATCAAAGTATGGAAGTACATCAATCTTATTGATCAGAACTGCATCACATACTTCAAACATTAATGGATATTTCAAAGGTTTGTCATGACCTTCCGGAACAGAAAGAATCATTACATTTTTTGATGCGCCTGTGTCAAACTCGGCCGGACAAACAAGATTTCCTACGTTTTCGAGAATCGCCAGATCTACATCTTCAATGCCCAGACCTTCGATCCCCTGCTCTGTCATTTTTGCATCCAGATGACACATGCCACCTGTATGCAGCTGAATTGCTTTTGCCCCGGTTTCGGCAATTGCAAGTGCATCCACATCTGAATCAATATCCGCCTCCATGACCCCGATACGAAGGTCATCTTTTAAAGCTGCTATCGTTCTTTTCAGAGTTGTCGTCTTTCCTGATCCAGGTGACGACATCAGATTCATCAGAAAGACACCTTTTTCTTTCAGTCTGATCCGAAGCTGATCTGCCTGTCTGTCATTGTCCGCAAACACGCTCTCTTTAATTTCCAGAATCCTTACTTTTCCCACCTGTTTTTATTCCTTTCATCAGTATTTCTACCATTTCTTTTTTGCCTGTTCATAAGTCAGTTCATTTTGATACAGAATATCTGACTCCATAAAACAATATACAGTGCCTTTTACCATTGCCATTACTACCGGAATGGAAACTTCTCGAATCATGCCCTCTTCCATGCCTTTTTCAAGATACTTTTCTGCCTGTTCCCATCCATTGTTTACTGACCTCATCAGATGTCGGTATGGCTTTGGATACTTTTCCGCAAGTTCGTAGATCCGACTCAGTCCAATGTTGTAATACCTTTCTGGCAGTGCACACAAAAGCTTCTCCAGTTTCTGCACTACATTCAGACTTACGTTCGCCTCCAGTTCTTCCTGCATACTGTTTAAATCTGCCGCATAACGGTCTGACACAGCTACCAGAACTGCCTGTTTGCTTTCAAAGACTGTATAAATTGTCTTCTTGCTGATTCCAAGGTGCTTAGCCAAATCATTCATTGTAAATTTCAGGCCGTTCTGTTTAAATTCCTCAACCGTTGCATCAATAATTTTTTCCCGCATTCAATCCTCCATTTGGAAACCTGGAAACTCTTTTTGGTTTTTTGGTTTCATCATTGTAACACCTTGACAAAAAAATGTCAATCTCATCTCAACTATTCTCTTTTCTCACACAAACATCTCATACAATCCCACCATTACCGGCATGGTCGCAATCGACAGCAATGTCGTTAGTACATACAATGAGCTCGCATATGCAGCATCTTTATCGTACAGCTGTGCCATGGATGTCACGGTCGCACAGGCAGGTGTTACGGATGCCAGATACACAGTCAGGAGTATCTGTTTGGAATCATTTATTCCTGCAAATGTGTTAATTACTTTCATTAAAATCAGTACAAATATTGGATAAATGATCAATCGCAGCACCGTAGAAACATAGTTTCTTTTCTTGGTAAATACCGTCCTGAGTGGTACTTCTGCGATGACCATTCCTGCAAGCAGCATGCCAATCGGACCAATCATATTGTTCATCATATTCATGACATCCTGTACACCTGAAGGCAGTTGGACTCTACAAATAAATAGCACTACTCCTACAATAATTGAAATAATGTTTACGTTCAGAAATACTTTTTTCCACTCTAATTTATCTTCTTCGCAGAGCATATTTTTGCAGTGTGTCCAGATTAGAATCAGCTGTACTGCAATATACGCGCTGGAATAAATATCATATTCCTGCCCAAGTAATTCCTGTACCAGAGGAATTACCAGAATCCCCGCATTTGAATAAATAACGGTTGCACGTTCAATCACATCCAGATGCAGGATATTTTTTTAAGATTGCTGTAAGCATCAAAAACAGGATATGTACCAGAACTGCTGCCACGCATGCCAGGATCAGTCCCTTCTGTACATCCGGTGTATACTCTACCTGAAAAGCATTTAAAATCACGCATGGAATGACCAGATAAACCATGACCACAGAGATACTTTTGCTCTCCGATGACTTCATAAGTCCGGCTTTTACAACTGCATATCCCATAAGCATAATTGCAAAAAGCTTTGCGATTTCTTCCATTAATAATAAACTGATCTGCATATTTTGTACCTTCTTTTCTTGCTGTCTGTTATCAGTCTTTTGTTATTGATTTTCCCTCAAATACTTCCTCACCACTTCAAATCCGCCACTTGGTACACAGAACGTATCTCTGCAGTACTTGCATTCTTCGTAAGTCTTCTCGAGGTCAAACCATTCTACGGCTTCTACTTCTTCTTTCTGTAAAATCAGCTCCGTGATATCCACTGCTGATCATAAATATACACAAATGCGAGTTCTTCATCGCGGAACATTTTTCCGTGGAATTCTTTCGCGAAGGAGATCGGGAAGGTTCCAGCAAAGTGGAGCTGTTCCGGTGTTGCATGAATCCCGAGTTCTTCTTCGAGTTCGCGGAGTGCAGATTCGAGCGGTTCATCACCAGCCTGGATATGTCCGGCTGAAGAAGTGTCAAACATTCCCGGGAAAGAGTCTTTATTCTTCGACCGTTTCTGTAACAACACCTGTATGCGTCCTTCTTTTTTGCGAAGGATCCATATATGTGCTGTCCGGTGCGGAATGCCTTCTGCATGTGCCGTTCGCGTGTGACAGTCTCACCCGTTGGATTTCCGTCTTTATCTATCACATCAAATATTTCCATTTTTGTTATCCTCGTTTTTAAGTTCTTCTGGTTTCTTATACACTTCAAATTCTTTCCTATATTTCCAAGCTGTATTTCTGGAGCTTCCTATCATTCGTTTACTTAACTCATTCCTTTGCTACTTCTCTACTCCGGCTTCTCATCCTCATTTTTCATCTGTGCACGTGCTTTTCGTGCAATTCCTGAATTACTGTTCATAATACTGGCGCGGGTAATTTTATCGTTTCCAAACTTCTGACGAATCGCATCCATTGTTGCGTCGAGTTTTCTTTTTCGTTCTTTCTTTTCATTGTCTTCAAACAATGACAACTGCTCGAAACTTTCGTCTGTCAGGTTCGTCAGTGCAACTCCAATCAGTCGAAGCGGCTCCCCCTTCCAGGATTCTGTAAAAAGTTTTTTGGCTTTTTTGTATATCTCATCTGTTGTATCGGTTGCATTCGGAAGTGTTGTTTGATGAGATTTATTTTTGAAATCCAACGTTCGAAATGTCACGGATACAGAAATGCACTTCTTTCCTTTTCGACGCATTCTGGTTGCCACAACATCGCACTGTTCAAGCAGTATCGGGAGTACCTGATCCACCGAAACAATATCATCATTAAAAGTCGTTTCCACACTAAATCCTTTTGCCTCTTCTGGCTGTGCTTTGACCGGAGAATCATCGATTCCGCAGGCATATCGATACAGCTGATGCCCCGCTTTCTTTCCCAGCAATACCTGTATTTCAGTCTCTCTTGCATGTGCCATATCCCCCAATCGTATAGATGCCGGCTTCTGTTAATTTCTTCTCAGATGCCTTGCCAAGAAACAATAGATCGCGTACTGGTAACGGCCACATTTTGACTGGTATTTCATTCGGAAACAAGGTATGTACTTTATCTGGCTTTTCAAAATCCGATGCCATTTTGGCCAACAGTTTATTCGTGGAAATTCCTACATTGACGGTAAATCCAAGCTCATTTTTGATCTTATCTTTGATCTCATGAGCTGTCTGAATCGGATCTGGATAAATCAGTGAAGTTCCTGTCATATCCAGAAAAACTTCATCAATAGAAAAAGATTCCATCACAGGCGCATACGATGCACAGATTCTTTAAACGCCCTGGAACATTTGATATAAAGTTCAAAATCGCTTTTGACAATAACAAGCTCCGGACATTTTCGAATGGCCATTGCCATCGGTTCACCTGTCTGTATTCCATATTTTTTCGCCGGAATAGACTTTGCCACAACGATGCCAGTACGCTTTTTCGGATCACCGCCGATACATGCCGGAATATCTCTCAAATCCTGCAATCCCTGCTTTACTCTTCGTGCTGACTCCCATGAAAGGAACGCACTGTTCACATCTATATGAAAGATTAGTCGCTCCATATCTTCACTCTCATTTCCATTGTTTCATTTATGCCCACTTACTCTTATTCTTTTTTCTGATATTTTGTCCGCAGCAGCCACTTCTGGTCAATCACTTTTACATCCTCTCCAAACCGGATGTGCAGTGTCACAGAACCTGCTGACTGTTCGATTTTTTCAATGCATCCATCTCCAAATTTCGGATGTTTTACCTGTTCTCCCACTTCATACTGTACGATGCCGCCTGGCTGCTTTTGTGCTCCTGCTGCCGGCGATATGTATCACGGATTGCCACCGTTTTATCATGAATCGGACTTTCAGTTTCTTCTCGTAGTCGTGTTTCATC
>ENA-OQCS01001755-OQCS01001755.1-human-gut-metagenome-genome-assembly--contig:-NODE-1755-length-10570-cov-2.013023_pt1 | contig 10570 bp, 17 predicted proteins | sample MGYA00242757_ERZ504575 | MGnify/ENA primary metagenome ERZ504575 (study PRJEB26092, sample SAMD00036297) | human gut metagenome | host: Homo sapiens | study: EMG produced TPA metagenomics assembly of... | reverse complement strand
CTTTGCGCTTTTACGACTGCAATCGTATTTATAATATCAAGTATATCATAAAAATATGGTAAAAGTGTGAAAAAAATAACACGATCCAACATTGTCAATGCTCAAAAATGACGATATAATGAGTGCAAGTGAGCCAAATGAAAATTTATTTTCAGTTGGCGAACGACGAATGTCGCTTACGCGATAGCGTAAGATTGAGTGCAAGTGAGCCAAATGAAAATTTATTTTCAGTTGACGAACGACGAATGTTGCTTACGCGGCAGCGTAAGATTGAGTGCAAGTGAGTCAAACGAAAATTTATTTTCAGTTGGCGAACGACGAATGTCGCTTACGCGGCAGCGTAAGATTGAGTGCAAGTGAGAAAACGCGGCGAGTAAGGGAGTGAATAAAATGGATGACTGGAGTAGTTTCAGAACGACGACATCCGAACAGCAGCGCCTCCGGGCTGCACTTTCCGGCCTTTGTGAATCGCAGGATCTTCCGGAAGAACAGCGAGCCGCATATACCGCATACCTGCGGAAACGCATCCGTCCCGCTGTCGAAATGCTGATTCGTGAGGATGATTTTTCAAAGCTGGAACGTATTCTGCAGACTGGATGGCTGTCCGATGCAGACCGAAAACGTTTTCTCAACCTTGCTGCCGACCAGCAGAAATGGCAGGCCTTCCGCATTCTCCTGAACCGGAGCTCACAGGATCCGATGCAGGAGAATACGGGAAAGCAGAAAAACAGAAGCTGCGATTCAAAAAGAAAAGCCTACAAAAGAAAAAGAAGCGCTGGCGCTCCGGCTTTTCGAAGAAGCCCGCAAAAACCTCTGCTGGCTGTACCCGGAACTTGGTGAAGCGATTCTTTTCTTTCAGCATCAGCCATCCGACAGGACAAAAGCCATCACATCCGACGGTCATACGATATATTTTAACTCCGATTTTGTACTCCGTATGTGTACCGAAAATTCATCGTTCCTCAAGGAAGGCTATCAGCATCTGCTGCTGGAATGCATCCGCCGGTTTGGAAAAGAAACACCGGAGCCGGAAAAAGAAGAACAGTCCCCGGTTTCATGGCTGATGCCGGAAAAAGAAGAACAGTCTCCGGTTCATGGCTGGTGCCGGGAAAAGAGCCGGAACTTATCGAGTCTTTTCAATCAGTCTGGAAACGTGCTTCCCGCAAGTTGGAGGAAAACTACGGCACCGGCGCCTGCGGCGAGGTCAGAACTGCGGTGGGAAAAAAGAAACTCTGTCCGGGATCGAAAAAAGAGCGTACGATTACCGCCGCTTTCTGAAACGCTTTACCGTTACCCGCGAGGAAATGGAGCTGGATCTCGACAGCTTCGATCCAGTCGCTTACCATTATGGGCTTATGTATTACGGAAATTTCCCTTTCATCGAGCCGCCGGAGACGCGCGAGGGAAACCGTCTCGAAGAGCTGGTTATCGCGATCGACACATCCGGTTCGTGCAAAAGAGAAATTGTAGCAAAATTTCTCGTTGAGACGCGCAGCATTCTTGAAGAAAAAGAAAACTTCTTTTCTCGATGGAACGTCTGCCTGATCCAGTGCGACAGCTTCGTGCAGGATGTCACGATGATCCATTCCCCGAAAGAATGGGAAGCTTACCGTGAAACAATTACCATCAAGGGCCGAGGCGGAACCGATTTCCGTCCTGTCTTTCAGAAAGTGGAAGAGTTGCGGGAACAGCACGTATTCCGAAACTTAAAAGCGTTGATCTATTTTACCGACGGAGACGGAATTTATCCCGAACAAAAGCCCGATTACGAGACGGCATTCGTCTTTGTCAGACAGACCGAAAAAATGAATCTTGTCCCCAAATGGGCAAAAAAACTGCTGACAGAAGAATGTACTCTTTGAACACAACTGACAAAAAAGCATCTCGCAAAATCAAACACAGAAAGATTTCGAGAGTACATAAAGAGCGCATAAGATAAGAGAGAACATATGAACATACAAGAAGCAAAAGAGACAATTGAAACAGCCCTGCGCGCATACTTTGCAAGAGATGAAATTGGTTTTCCACTGGTTCCGCTCCGGCAGCAGCGCCCCATTCTCCTGATCGGCCCGCCGGGCATCGGAAAAACGGCAATTATGGAGCAGATCGCAGAAGAGTGCGGTGTGGGGCTTGTCGCCTACACGATGACACACCATACGCGTCAGAGTGCCATGGGCCTTCCGGAGATCTGCACACGTGAAATCGAAGGGAAAACGGTACATACAACGGAATACACGATGAGCGAGATCATCGCCTCGATCTATGACTGCATGGCGCAGAACGGAAAGAAGCGGGGTATCCTTTTTCTCGATGAAATTAACTGCGTCTCCGAGACCCTCGCTCCGGTAATGCTGCAGCTTTTGCAGGAGAAAAAATTCGGCAACCAGCACATCCCGGATGACTGGCTGATCGTGGCCGCCGGAAATCCGCCGGAATACAATAAATCTGTGCGGGAATTTGATGTGGCAACGCTTGACCGTGTGCGGAAGATCGAGGTGGTTCCCGAGCTTTCCGTGTGGCTTTCCTATGCAGAGAAAAATCAGATCCACAGTGCTGTGACAACGTATCTTACGGCACACAGTGACCATTTTTATTCTGTTTCGCAGGAGGCGGATGAAAAGCGTTTTGTGACAGCACGCGGCTGGGAGGATTTGTCGGCAGTGCTGAAAAGTTATGAAATCCTGCATTTTCCGTTCGACGAAGCACTGATTGGACAATATTTACAGGAAGAAAAGACGGCAGAGGAATTTAGCTCGTACTACAGGATTTACGAAAAATATGGACAGGATTACGGTGTAGAGGAGATTCTGACCGGTGCATTTCCGGAAAATCATGGCAGAAAAACAGAAGATGGCGGCAAATGGTTCCGCAGAAGAGCGATCTGTACTGCTGTCTCTGTTTCATGCGGCACTTCAGAAAGAGGCATCCGGCTGCCAGAAGCAGGAGCACACGGCAAAGGAGTCTCCGAGTGCTTTCGCCAGTTTACCGGGCTTTGCAGGCAGAAAAAAGATGAGACATACGCATCCTGGCTACAACAGAAAGAGCAGGGATTTGCAGTGTGCAAACAGCAGGGACTGCTGAAAAAGGGCGAGGAAGAAACGAATGCGCGGGTCTTGAAAAAGTTAAAAAAACTCGAGGAGACCGCTAAAAAATGTCGCAAAACCGATTCGGATCAGATGAAAGAGCTTTTTGAAACGGTATGTGAACTGGAACAGGAAAAAGTGGAGAAGGAAGTAAAGGATGTGAAACTGCAGATCCGCCGTGCCGCTGAATTTTTACAGAACAGCTTTCCGGGCGGAGCAGAAGTGGTGCTGTTTGAAGCAAATCTGGCGCGAAGTCCAGCGTTACGGAGCTTTTTGATTGAGAAAAGCATGGATGCCGAATGATAAGCGGCCACTTTGGAAAGGAGAAAAAGATGAATTATAAAATGATCCTGCAGTACGATGGCACGCGCTATAACGGCTGGCAGAAGCAGGGAAATACGGACAACACGATTCAGGGCAAGCTCGAAACGCTGCTGTCCAGGATCGCAGGAGAGCCGGTGGAGATCCACGGCGCGGCAGAACCGATGCGGCGTCCATGCGGCGGGACAGGTCGCAAATGCAAAGTTTCATACGGATCTATCCGATGAAGAACTTCTGCAGACAATCAACCATTATCTGCCGGAAGACATCGAAGTTACCAGCCTCGCGCGGATGCCGGAGCGCTTCCACAGCCGTCTGAATGCGGTGGACAAAACATACGAATACCGTATCGTGATCGATGGCAGAAAGCATGTTTTCGAGCGGAAATACGTGTATTTTCCGGAAGCACCGCTCGATGTGGAAAAATGAAAGAAGCATCGAAAGCGTTTATCGGAACGTATGATTTCAGGAGCTTCTGTGCCAACAAACGTATGAAAAATCGACAGTACGGACGATTACCGGAATTGATTTCTGCGAGAAAGACGGGATTCTTATCATTCCTATACCGGAACCGGTTTTCTGTACCACATGGTGCGGATCCTGACCGGAACACTTGTGGAGGCCGGGATGGGAAAACGGGATATCGCATCAATGACGGAGCTTCTCAAAGCAAAAGACCGCGAAAGTGCGGGTTTTCTTGCACCGGCATGCGGACTCCTGTTAAAAGAAGTCCGATATGAATAACCGAAATAATCAGGGCAATGCACCAGCCTTTTTTGCATAAAACCGAAAAAAAGGCTGTGAATTGATAAATGCAGCATAGAAAAGAGAAAGGATGAGGTGAAAAGCATGTTTCAGAAGAAAAGAAATACTTTTCATGGCGGCGTTCACCCGTACGAGGGAAAAGAGCTCTCCAAGGACAAACCGATTGTCAAAGCGCAGCCGGGCAACTTATTGTATTACGCAGTGTCACAGCACATCGGAGCGCCTGCGGTGCCGATCGTACAAAAAGGCGACCATGTAAAAGCGGGACAGAAAATCGCAGAAGCGGGAGGATTTGTTTCGGCTCCTGTTTACGCATCGGTTTCCGGCACGGTAAAAGGAATTGAGAAAAAAGTTTCCGCAGCCGGTTCCCCGGTAGACTGTATCGTTGTGGAGAACGACGGGTTGTATGAAAAAGAAACATTTGAGGAGTGCCCGCACTGGGAAAAACTCGACGCAGATACGATCCGGAACAAGATCAAAGAGGCCGGAATCGTGGGAATGGGAGGTGCAGGCTTCCCGACACACGTCAAAGTATCCCCGAAAGATCCGTCAGCGATTGACCACATTCTCGTCAATGGAGCAGAGTGTGAGCCGTATCTGACGAGCGACTACCGCAGAATGCTCGAAGAGCCGGAAAAGGTGATCGGAGGCTTAAAAATCATGCTGCATATGTTCCCGAGGGCAAAGGGAGTCATCTGCATTGAAGACAACAAACCGGACTGTATCGCGAAGTTCCGTGAGCTGGTGCTTCCGGAGGATAACATTGAGGTTCTGGAGCTTAAAACGAAATACCCGCAGTGCCGAGCGTATGCTGATCTATGCAGCAACGGGACGAAGGTAAATTCCTCCATGTTGCCGGCGGACGCGGGCTGTATCGTGGACAACATCGACACCGTAACCGCTATTTACCAGGCAGTCCGCTTCGGCGAACCGCTGATGAGCCGTATCGTTACCGTGACGGGAGATGCTGTACAGAATCCGTGCAACTTTGAAGTACCGGTCGGCATGCTCTTGTCCGAACTTTTAGAGCAGGCAGGCGGTCTGAAAAACGAGGCGGTCAAGATCATCTGCGGAGGCCGATGATGGGAAAAGCATTGTTTACAATGGATGTTCCTGTTACTAAGACAACATCTGCACTGACCTGCCTCACCGAGGATGAAGTATCTGCGCTGGCACCATCTGCCTGCATCAACTGCGGACGCTGCGTTTCCGTCTGTCCGGGTCAGATTCTTCCGGCCCGCCTTTCCGTTTTGCGGAGCACGGCGAGGAAGAGAAGTTCCTGAAATATGGCGGAATGGAGTGCTGTGAATGTGGCTGTTGTTCCTTTATCTGCCCGGCAAGACGTCCGCTGACGCAGGAGATCAGCTCAATGCGTAAAGTGCTTCTGGCAAAGAGAAAGAAGAAATAGGGGGACCTTACATATGAATGGATTATTACACGTATCATCTTCCCCGCACGCACGGTCCAAGGTAACGACGGATAAAATCATGTTTGCCGTCCTGCTTGCCCTTGCCCCGGCAGCCTGCGTGGGAATCTGGAATTTCGGCCTTCGGGCGCTGCTTCTGATTGTGATTTCGATGGCAGTCTGTCCCCTGACGGAATATCTGTATGAAAAAGGAATGAAGAAACCGGTGACGATTGCCGACGGCAGTGCACTGGTAACCGGCCTTCTGCTGGCCATGAACATGCCGGTGCAGGCACCTCTTTGGATGCCGGTGATCGGTGGTGTGTTTGCAATTCTCGTTGTAAAACAGCTTTTCGGCGGTCTTGGCCAGAACATCATGAACCCGGCGCTTGCAGGAAGATGTTTCCTTTTGATTTCCTTCCCGGGTCATATGACAAACTTCGCTGCCCCGGCAGCCGCACACCTCGTGGATACCGTATCCGGTGCGACACCGCTCGCCGCAGCAAAAGCAGGAGAGCAGGTGAATCTGCTGTCTATGTTCCTTGGAAATACGACCGGAACGATCGGTGAGACTTCCGCACTGGCACTTCTGCTTGGCGGCATCTTCCTTGTCTGTATTCATGTGATCGACCTCAATATTCCGCTCATCTACATTGGAACAGAGCTTTTATTTGCCTGATTTTCGGCGGCCACGGTTTTGATATCAACTTCCTTGGCGCGCATCTTTTTGGCGGTGGTCTGATGCTTGGCGCATGGTTCATGGCAACCGATTACGTTACCCGCCCGATCACAAAGAAGGGACAGTATATCTACGCGGTCATTTTAGGACTTCTGACCGGTGTATTCCGTATCTTTGGAAATTCGGCAGAGGGCGTTTCCTATGCCATCATCTTTACCAACTTCTGGTTCCGCTTATTGAGCGCGTGACCGTGCCGGTTGGATTCGGAAGAGGAGGCAAGAAGAAAGCATGAATAAACTAGTAAAAAATGCCCTGATTCTTGCGGCGATTACGCTGATCGCCGGCCTGCTTCTCGGTGCGGCCCACCAGGTAACCTTAGAGCCGATCCAGAAACAGCAGGAAAAAGAAAAACAGGAATCCTGCCAGAACGTATTCCCGGAGGCAGTTTCCTTTGAAGAAGTAACAATGAGCGATGCGGAACAGGCAGAGCTTACGGCAGCACTGATCGGCCACGGTTTTGAAGCACAGACGATTGACGAACTGCTGCTTGCAAAAGACGCATCCGGCGCGACGATCGGCCTGGTTGAGATCATCTCCACAACCGAAGGCTATGGCGGCGGCATGCAGTTCTCGATGGGAATTGCATCGGACGGAACGACAAAAGGAATCTCTTTCCTGTCACTTTCCGAGACGGCCGGCCTTGGTATGCGTGCCGACACAGACGATTTCAAGAATCAGTTCAAGGATAAAAACGTAGAAGCATTCTCCTACACAAAATCCGGCGCATCCGCGGATGATGAAATCGATGCGCTGAGCGGAGCAACTCTGACAACGAACGCTGTAACAAACGGTGTCAATGCAGGAATCTGCTGTTTTAACTACTGCAACGAATCCGGTCTGCTTTCCGGAGAGGGAGGGAACTCATGAGAAAAGATACGCCGCTGGAACGGCTTTATAATGGTATCATAAAAGAAAACCCGACCTTCGTCATGATGCTGGGTATGTGTCCGACGCTTGCGGTTACCACTTCTGCAAAGAACGGTATCGGCATGGGCCTTGCGACGATGGTCATCCTGACCGCCTCCAACCTGATGATTTCCCTGCTTCGGAAAATCATCCGGACGGCGTGCGTATGCCAGCATACATCGTTGTTGTGGCATCGTTTGTAACCATCGTGGAATTTTGATGGAAGGTTTTTATTCCGGCACTCTATTCCGCCCTTGGCATCTACATCCCGCTGATCGTTGTAAACTGTATCATCCTGGGACGCGCCGAGGCATATGCTGGAAAACATGGTCCGATCCCGTCTTTATTTGATGGTATCGGCATGGGCCTTGGATTTACCGTCGGTCTGACCTGATCGGTATGTTCCGTGAGCTGATCGGAGCTGGAACCTGTTCGGTATCCAGGTAATGCCGAGTGCTTACGAGCCGGTCAACATCTTCATCATGCGCCGGGTGCATTCCTTGTGCTGGCAATGCTCGTTGCGGTGCAGAACCGCATCAAACGCCAGAAGTCAGAGAAAACCGGAAAACCGGCAGTCCCGGCAGAAGAGACCGGCTGTATGGCATGCGCCAATAAGGCATACTGCCAGGCTGTGAAAGGAAAGGAGGAAGCGAAATGAAAGAACTGATTTTAATTGCGATCGGTGCGGCGCTGGTGAACAACGTTGTCTTAAGCCAGTTCTCGGCATCTGTGCTTTCCTCGGTGTTTCCAAAAAGATGGATACGGCGGCCGGCATGGGCGGAGCGGTTATTTTTGTCCTCACGATTTCTTCATTTGTGACAAGTCTGATTTACAAATTTATCCTGGCACCGGCAGAACTTGATTATCTGAAACGATCGTTTTCATTCTTGTCATCGCGGCGCTGGTACAGCTCGTTGAGATGTTCCTGAAAAAGACGATTCCGTCTCTGTATCGAGCGCTCGGCGTTTACCTTCCGCTGATTACAACAAACTGCGCGGTACTCGGTGTGGCACTCATCAACGTACAGAAGGATTACACGATTCTGCAGGGTACGGTTTACGGTCTGGCAACCGCAATCGGCTTTACGATTGCCATGGTGCTGATGGCCGGCCTGCGGGAAAAGATGGAGTACAACGATATCCCGGAGTCATTCAAAGGAATGCCGATCGTTCTTCTTACAGCTATGCTGATGTCAATGGCATTTATGGGATTTTCCGGAATGATCTGAGGAGATGAAGAGATGAATGGTATTTTAGCAGCCACCCTGATGGTGGGTGGAACCGGCCTTTTGATTGGTATTCTCCTTGGAATTGCCGGAAAGAAGTTTTATGTGGAAGTGGACGAGCGCGAGACGAAGGTCCGTGAAGCGCTGCCGGGCAACAACTGCGGCGGCTGCGGTTACCCGGGCTGTGACGGAGCGGCGGCTGCAGTGGTAAAGGGTGAAGCCCTGATTTCGGTCTGTCCAGTCGGCGGAGCGCCGGTTGCGGCAGCGATCGGTGCCATTATGGGACAGGAAGCCGGAGCACAGGAGCGCAGAAAAGCAGTGGTACGGTGCGCCGGTACGTGTGATGTGGCAAAGAACAAGTATGAATACACGGGTGCAAGGGACTGCTCCTAGCTGGTTTTGTACCGGGCGGCGGTCCGAAGAGCTGCGGAAACGGATGTCTTGGTTTTGGAAACTGCGTGAAGGCATGTAAGTTTGATGCGATCCATATTGAAAACGGCATTGCCGTTGTGGACGGCGAAGCGTGCAAGGCATGCGGTGCTGCGTGAAGGCCTGTCCGAGAAATCTGATCGACCTGATTCCGTATGAGCAGAAGATCACGGTGAAATGCCGCTCAACCGAGAAGGCAAGGCGGTGATGGCAGCGTGTGAGATCGGCTGTATCGGATGTAAGAAGTGCGAGAAGAACTGCCCGTCGGATGCAATTCACGTTGTGGACCAGCGCGCGGAGATCGACCCGGCAAAATGTACAGGCTGCGGCCTCTGCGCGGAGAACTGCCCGCGGAAGTGTATTATGGTAGAAAAATAAAAATGAGAAATTCCATGCTGTGGGAGGGAACTTCTGCGGCGTGGAATTTTTGCTTTTCGGTGATATCGTGTTAGCCAATGCCGGTGGTGGCTGGCTTGACTTGAATTTGGGAAAATGATAAACTGAAAGTCAGAAAACGAGGGGCAAAAAGCTAAAAAAATATAAAATGGCAGAAAGGACGGGGCAAAAGTATGACAATGACAATGGATGAACTGATGAAAGTGCTCGATATGCAGGAGGATATTCTGCAGTTTACGCATTTTACAAATGCAGACGCATGGGAACTGGGAACGATGATCCTGATGGAGCAAGACGGCGCGGAGCACAGGTTGGCATCATGATCCGCAGAAGCAACGGGGAAGTTGTATTCCAGTATTGTGATAACGGCATTACGCCGCACAATGTGGAGCTGATGAGACGGAAGAGCAATTCGGTGCTTCTGACGGAGCGGAGTTCGCTGCAGCTCTACATGGCAGCGACGAATGCGCCGGAGAGCGTAAAACAGATGGTACTGGACCCGAAGGAATACGCAATGCTGGGCGGAGGTTTTCCGATCTGCGTGGAAGAAGTCGGCGTTGTGGCAACCGTAGCAGTGTCCGGCATGGGACAGGTTTCGGATCATGATGTGATTGTGAAATGCATCAGCAAATATTTGCATATCGATGAAGTACCAAGAATCAGAACTGTATGAAAATGATGATTGAAACTAAATTTTGTGTATGATATAATGTCATCGGCAAAAAGACATGACAGTTCCATCAGGGCCAACAAAACCCCCGTGAGCGGCAACTCACGGGGGTTGGTTTATGTCAGCAGGTTTTGCATATCTTCCGGCAGTGGAGCGTGGAAGTTTAAGGGTTCTCCGGTGATCGGATGGACAAAGGAGAGCGATGCAGAGTGAAGTGCCTGGCGGGGGAAAGTGCCGGGAGTTTTGTTGTAGAGGGTATCGCCGAGCAGCGGATGGCCGATGTAAGCCATGTGGACGCGGATCTGGTGGGTGCGGCCGGTTTCGAGGTTGAGTTCGAGGTGGGAGAAAACGGAGCAGTGCGCGAGGGTGCGGTAATGGGTTACGGAGCGCTCGCCGGAGGCAAAGTCGACGGTGCGCTGGATGAGGGAGCCGTCGAGGCGGGCGATCGGGCGTCGATGGTGCCGGATGCAGCGGTTTCGCCGAGGGCGAAGGCTGATACGTGCGGTGGATTTCGCGGGAGCGCATGGCCTGGGAGAGGACGGCGGCGCTTAAGGCGTGCTTGGCGAGTACGATAAGGCCGGTGGTGTCGCGGTCGAGGCGGTTGATGCAGCGGTAGACGAAGGGTTCACCT
>ENA-OQCS01001754-OQCS01001754.1-human-gut-metagenome-genome-assembly--contig:-NODE-1754-length-10572-cov-2.251029_pt1 | contig 10572 bp, 11 predicted proteins | sample MGYA00242757_ERZ504575 | MGnify/ENA primary metagenome ERZ504575 (study PRJEB26092, sample SAMD00036297) | human gut metagenome | host: Homo sapiens | study: EMG produced TPA metagenomics assembly of... | reverse complement strand
CTTCAGTCGGTTTACCTAATTTTACGTAGCCTATGCCTGCGTCTTCCAAGATCTTTTTTACTTCTTCTTTGTGCTTATTTTTTACCTGGATAACAATACCCGGATTTTCGGCGAACAATATCTTGGTGATGTCATCCTCCTTAATCTTGTTCAGGCTGATTTCCATACCACCTTCCATATTCGAGAAGCACATTTCAAGCAGTGTGGTAATAAGACCACCGGCAGAAATATCGTGACCGGCCATAATCAGACCTTTATTTACTAATTCTTGTACAGCCAGGAATGCGTCGCGGAAATATTCAGGATTTTGTACAGTCGGTACATCGTCACCTACTTTGTTCAATGATTGTGCAAAAGCAGAACCTCCCAGACGTAACTTGTCAAAACTGAAATCAATATGGTAGATAGTGCTCTTTTCATCATTTACCAATACAGGAGAAACCACTTCTTCACATCCGAGACTTCGCCACCGGCTGAAACGATGACAGTTCCCGGACTAATGATCTTCTCACCGTTAGGATATTTCTGGGTCATAGATAAAGAATCTTTTCCGGTCGGTACATTGATTTGCAATGAGCAGCAGAAATCGGAAAGGGCTTTTACGGCAGTGTACAGGCGGGCGTCTTCACCTTCCTGGGCGCGGCATGGCCACATCCAGTTGGCAGACAAGGAATGCTGTCCAATCCTTCCGCCATCGGGCCATACGATATTAGTCAGTGCTTCGGCTACCGACAAAACAGAGCCTGCGGCCGGATTGGCTAAGGCGGCTTGGGGAGCATGGCCTAGAGAAGTTGCTATACCTTTTTTTTCGCCACGATAGTCGAGGGCTACTACACCACAATCGCTCAGAGGCAGCTGGATTTCACCTTGACATTGCTGGCGGGCGATTTTACCGGTTACGGAACGGTCTACTTTATTGGTTAACCAATCTTTGCAAGCAACAGCTTCCAGCTGAAGTACGCGGCGGATATATTCATTTAATTTGGAAGTTTCGTATGAAACATTTTCATAATGGCGTTCTACAGTCTTGTCAACCATGTAGGTCTTCGGAGAAGAACCGAACATTTGATCTACTGCCAGATCGAACGGACGTACCCCATCGGCCTGTTCAAAGGCAAAGCGGGCGTCTCCGGTTGTTTCACCTACGGTATACATCGGCGCACGTTCGCGATCAGCAATTTTTTGTACATGTTCAATAGCCGACTCGTCAATCAGCAATCCCATACGTTCCTGAGATTCGTTGGCGATAATTTCTTTGGCAGACAAAGTCTGGTCACCGATAGGTAATTTGTCCATATGAATTAATCCACCGTTTTCTTCTACCAACTCGGATAAACAATTCACGTGGCCGGCCGAACCGTGGTCGTGAATGGAAACAATCGGGTTGTTATCTTCTTCACACAATGCGCGGACTACATTATAGGCACGTTTTTGCATTTCCGCATTGGCACGCTGGACAGCGTTTAGTTCGATTCCCGATGAGTACCGGCCTGTTTCAACAGAAGAAACTGAACCTCCACCCAAGCCGATGCGATAGTTATCACCACCCATTACAACGACTTTATTTCCTTTTTCGGGGTGTCCTTTCAGACAGTCGCGCTGAGTACCGTAACCTACTCCTCCTGCCAGCATAATCACTTTGTCGTATGCATACTTCTCGCCGTTTTCCTGGTGCTCGAATGTCAGTACAGAACCACAAATCAGCGGTTGACCGAATTTGTTACCGAAATCGGAAGCACCGTTGGAAGCCTTGATTAAGATCTGTTCCGGAGTCTGGTATAACCATTGGCGGACAGGAAGGATGTCTTCCCATTCGCGTCCCTCATCAGTACGGGGATAAGAGGTCATATAAACGGCAGTACCAGCAATGGGCCATGAGCCCTTGCCACCGCCCATACGGTCACGGATCTCACCACCGGTACCGGTAGATGCACCGTTGAATGGTTCTACGGTTGTCGGGAAGTTATGTGTTTCGGCTTTCAGTGAGATAACAGTCTTGATATCTTTGATAATGAAATAATCGGAAGTGGAATGATCGGCCGGAGAGAATTGCTCTACTATCGGTCCTTCGGCAAATGCTACATTATCTTTATAAGCAGAAATAATCTTGTTGGGATTTTCAGCAGTAGTTTTCTTGATCATCTGGAACAAGGAAGACTCCATTTCCTGACCATCAATAATGAATGTTCCGCCGAATATCTTATGGCGGCAATGCTCGGAATTGATTTGCGCGAAGCCGAATACTTCGGAATCGGTTAATTTACGTCCCAAATCTTTTTCAACCTTCAGCAAATAGTCCATCTCCTCACGAGAAAGTGCCAGACCTTCTTTTTCATTGTATTCTTCGAGGTTCTCGATGTGAACAATCGGCTGGGGTTTGATGTTGACTGTGAAAATCTCCTGGTTCAATCCCTTATACATACGTTGCAGCATAGGATCGTACTCGGCGTTTTCGTCTTTTACAGGGAAATATTCCTCAATGCGTAAAACACCTGTAAGACCCATGTTCTGAGTGATTTCTACAGCATTTGTACTCCAGGGAGTGATCATTTCCCGACGCGGTCCGATGAAGCAACCTTTCAGGTTCTCTTCGTTCTCTACAGTGGCTTCACCATAAAGCCAGCTTAATTTCTGAATATCCTCAGAAGCCAGTTCCTGGCTGACTTCTGTTGCTATTACACTTTTAGTGGGTGTTCTGAAAAATAGAATCATAGCACTTTTATAGTTGTTTTGTTAATTGAAAACTAGTTCTAATATCAAGGGTCTATTAATAAGGTGCAAAGTTATATAAAAGAGACGGGGTATGAAAGAATTTTGAGTGTAAATATAGGTACTTTCGTAAAAAAGTAGCATCTTTGCAGCATGAATTGGATAGAACAAGTAACCATACTCGATTTATTGGTGAAAGGGCTTATCGTCGGCGTAGTGGTTTCTGCGCCGCTAGGTCCTGTTGGGGTACTTTGTATACAGCGCACACTGAACAAGGGACGATGGTATGGATTTGTTACTGGTCTGGGAGCTGCCCTTAGTCGGTATTCTCTTCTGAGGATGCTGCATTGCCCTGGACCACGCCGGACAGCTGTTCAATTCCCTGGCCGATCTGCTCCAAGGACTCTGCCTGGGAGTTGGCTTTCTCCATGGTGTTCTGTGCATCTCTGCAAAGGACTCCATATCTGCAATGATCTGATTGAATGCGTCTGCTGTTGTTCTTGTAATGTTATTGCCCTTATCGATTTCCACTAATGTCTTATCGATCAGATCTCTCGTATTTACAGCGGACTTTGCACTATCCGCTGCCAGCTTTCCAATCTGATCTGCAACCACCGCAAATCCTCTTCCTGCTTCTCCTGCTCTGGCAGCTTCAATGGAAGCATTTAGGGATAACAGGTTGGTCTGGGATGCAATATCCTCGATATCTGTGATAATATTACCGATCTCCTTGGAGATTTCTGTAATGTGCTCCATTTCCGTGAGCAGCTCATTCATTTTTTCTTTTTCTTCGTTTGCCTTATTTGCAGAGGCTTTTACACGTGCAGATGCGCTCTGCGTTTCCTTCGCTGTATCTGCAGCCAGATCCACGACAGTGTCAATGGTGGCATTCAATTCCTCGATGACTCCTGCCTGCTCTGTTGCACCATCCGCCAGGGATTTTGATGCATTTTCCACCTCTGATGCATTTGATGATACCTGTTCTGCCAGATTGCTGATCTCGGTCAGGGTACTGTTAAAGCGCTTCAGAATATACAGCAGTGATGTCTTCAATTCTGAGAAATCGCCCAGGAAATCCGTAATGTCATCACCATTTCTGGTCAAGTCACCCTGTGCGATTGCCTTTACCTCCACAGAGATCTCACTGACATAATCTGCCAGAATACCCATGGCTTCTTTCAGATTCCTGATGGTACCACCCAGCTCATCCTCAGACTCATAGGTAAGCATTTCTACGTTGGACAGTTCGCCCTTGCGCAGGCTGGCAACTGCTGCCTCTATCTGTTCTACCGGCTCTGTAATGGAATTGGTAATGATCCTTCCGATCAGTGTTGTCACTACAGCAATCGCAAGACCCGATGCCACGATCACAACAAATATGATGATGGTGCATACATTGGCCATGGTCTTTGCCCGGTCTAATTCTACCTGGAACTCATTACGTAATGTAGTTAATTTCTCAGCAAATGACGTATACTCTTCATACACCTCTCCGGTCATCAGTTTCGCTGCTTCCTGCTGTTTGCCCTCACGGCTTAATTTCAGAATTTCATCCGAAGCAGCCCTGTATTCTTCCCATGCAGTGTTTGCTACGTCATAATCATCCCGTCCTTTTTGAGCATCGCTGTCTGCAGACATGATTGCCTCCAGATTCGCATCAGTCTCCTGGATCTGACTCTCCAGCTTCTGAATTTCTTCTTCGCAGGAGGTCATAACAGCATCATCTGATTCTACCAGATGTTGATACTGTTTGATTCTATATTTCGCAGTCATTGTTTCCAACTCCTGCAGATCTTCCAATGCCGGAGACCAGACCTCCGTGATCTTCTCTATATTTGAACGGATCACTAATGTCGAGATCAGTGCCACTAACACTAAAAATAATGTCATAACAAGCACTGTCATTCGATATACTTTTAATTTTCCTGCGACCTTTAAGTTAGCTATACGCTTTTTGATCTTTTCCATGATAGTTTTCCTTCCTTTGTAAATTTTCAATTCAACTTCTATAGTGCTTAAACGTTCTTATTATAGCACAGTTGATTGGAAAAATCTATTAAAAAACATAAATTCTTTTTACTAAATATTAGTGATTCTGTTGCAATGAACTGGTGAAAATTGACCAATTCTATCTTACATATGATCTTTTTCGGTTATTTTACGAATAACACGGCATGGGTTTCCGGCCGCCAGACTATAGGGAGGAATATCTCTCGTCACAACACTTCCTGCTCCTATTACGCATCCCTCCCCTATGGTAACACCACCACAAACAACCACATTGGATGCCAGCCAGCAATTATCTTTTATAGTGATCGGCTTCGCATACTCAAGAGTATAAAGGCTGCCATCTTCTCTTTTCCTGACATTACGCTCCTCAGGCAATAATGGATGCATAGGAGTTGCCAATGTAACATTAGGACCGATCATCACATTATCCCCTATATGTATTTCACCTACGTCTAAGCATGTGAAATTAAAATTAGCAGAGCTATATTTTCCGAAGTAAGTATGACATCCATAATCAAAATAGACCGGTGCCTGCAAATACGGAAGCTCCTCTGTTGCCGGCAATAATTCTCGCAATATCTGTGCCTGCACTTCTTGCTGATCTTCATCTGTTAAATTATATCTTCTTGCTAATTTACGTGCATGCAAACGTAATTGTTCCAATTCGTTATCCGATGAATCATACAACTCTCCGCTTAACATTTTTTCTCTTTCCGTCATTTCTGATAGCCTCCTGATTCCAATTTTCCTATTGTTATATTCGCTGATCAAGGTCGCTCATCTTCAATTGTTTAATATACATCACCTTGCTGGCTACTGCAAGCAGTACGGCAGCTATACAACCTGTGACATATAGTATATCAGCTTTGCGATCTCATTCCGGTTTTAATTCTGCCTGATCCATAAATTGCTGCTTCCTTACAGCATATTCCTGCTTTCTTTCATCCGGAAGCTTTCGATATATCTCTTCAAAGCCTGCTTCCGCATCCTCTGTCCCATATACAGGCTGCATCACTTCACTGTAAAGCCACTCATCCCACAATGCTTCAAACAGTTCTTCTGCATTACGATATACCTTATTTCTATCAAAGCAGGATTTCTGCTCCCTATAATATGTTAAATATACAAATCCAAATTCACCTGCATCCAGGACACAGGTATCACCTAATATATCATACAATTCCTGAAACACTTCTGCAACTTTTTTACATTTGTCATGATCTTCTTTTGAGTACTTTTCTCCCATGCATAAATACCTCATTTCTTGGAATATCTATCATTTAACTTTTCACTATCATTATTGTATTTATTCTTTACTGCATGAAATAATATATGTATAATTATATCGAAGAATTGATATGAAAGGAAAAAGGATAGCGCTTCCCGCCTTGCGGCTACGCTATCCTTTTTCTATACATTTCTATACATGATTGTTACCGGGGATACAACCCCTTACTTTTTTGATGAGTATAACTAACGGACGCTCTCAGCCTCCCACTCTACTACGGCTCCACTGGATGCATCGATCGTAAAGTCATATTCCGTTCCGCCATAGATGATCTTGCCTTCGTATTCCGGACGTCCATCGTCATAATCGAATTCCCATTCGTAGATGTCCTTTTCCGTTGCACCACTGACACGGCCAAGTGCTGTCTGCTTCGCATCTGCCTCACTGACAGTAACATTACTGCTATTGCTGCCACTCCATCCGGATGTTTTTTCATCGTATCCGGAACTTAAAATCTCACCGGTATCCACGGCTATTTCATAGTCGTACTTCTTACCGCCTACGTACCATTCAATTTCATATACCTGGCGTCTGCTTCATAGTCCAGCTTTGACTTGGTGATCGTTGCATCCGTTGCCTTCACTCCGGCATGCTCAAGAGCTATCTTCTGTGCCATTTCCTCATCCACTGTGCCGGTTACCGTCTGCGCAGTAGCTGCGGCAGAACTCTGCGTTGTGGCAAAATCGGCAGCGGGGGCTGTCGCCTCCGTCTGTGCCTGGGTATCTACCGCATTCTTCTCCTGGCTGCTTGGCTGCTGATTTATCACTGGTTTACCGCCACATCCGGTCATAGCCACTGCCAGGGACAGTGCTGCGCCGGTTAAGATCAATTTACGTTTCATCATCTATCTTTACCTCCTTCTATTCAAAGTGAATTGCGTAGATTGTAGCAGGCAGCCATATCCATACTCATATCAGCAATTCACATTAATCATTTTCGTTCAAATACATATTCCGATTCCGATGACAAATCTCTTCTGAAAGTATATCCAAGTCTGTCAAATTTTCGTATCTCTTCAGGATTCTCAATTTCTCTTTCTGCCATGAACCGAACCATCTCCCCTCGGGCCATTTTGGCATATGTCCCTTTCGTTACCAGTTTTATTTCCCGATACCTCACAAAAGGAGACCGTAATATAGGTATCCTTAGGTGTCAGATACTTTTCTATGCATTTTGAGTATTCTTTTGATGCCAGATTAATGATAACCCTGCTGTCATCAATCACTGAACGATATAATCTCTCCCCCCAGTAATCATACAGATTTTTTGCATCTCCTATCCCGACCTTTGCTGCATTTCTAACCGGTACGGTGTCACCCCATCCATTGGTTCCAAAACACCATAAAACGCAGACAGGATTCTCAAGTGCTTTTGTACATATGCAAGCTGTCTATCCTCAAACACAGCTGGTGCCATATACTGAAATGCGATTCCTTCATAGGATAATACTGCCGGAGTAAGTCCACGGTACAGATCCATAGTTTCCAGTCTGTGAAAGTTCTGTTCGGCAATCTTATCGTTACATTTCCAGACTGCTTTTAGCTCCTCTTCGGACTGACTCTTCATAAAACTCAATATCTCTGCTGTCTGATCCATATGTTTTGGCACGTTAACCGGTGCAAGGCTGTCCGTATCGCTTACCATCTTTTTTGCAGGAGACAGTATGATTTTCATCCTTCTAATTCCTTAAGCATATTTTCAGGGTCATCTGCTACTTTGACTTTATCATTAGCCTTGATGATGACTCCCTGTTCATCGATAAGATATGTGGTCCTAACAACGCCCATAGATATTTTTCCATAGTTTTTCTTTTCTTTCCAGACATCATAGGCTTCAATGACTTTACGTTCCGGATCAGCTAAAAGTGTAAATGCCAGACCATATTTTTCTTCAAATCTCTTATGAGAAGCCACGGAATCTTTACTGACTCCAAGAATGACCGCACCCTTTTCCGCAAACTGCGGATATCTCTCTGAAAAACCGCATGCCTGTTTCGTACATCCGGGTGTGTTATCCTTTGGATAAAAATATAAAATCACTTTTTTGCCTGCATAATCACTTAATTTATGCATTACACCGTCCTGATCCGGCAATTCAAAATCGGGTGCTTTTTTTCCTGCTTCTAACATATATGTTTTCCTCCACTTTCTTATCTAATTTGGTTTTTACATTATAATACATCACCTTGCTGTGATAAAGTCTTTTTTGATGTCAAGAAACGCTTTCATGTCTTCCAGGATATGATACAACATGGACCGGTTTTCAAATTCCTGTCGTGTGACCGGGAGCTGCTGCTGTTCATAATGGTGGTGCAGTCTCTCTAACTCCGATAGCAGGGTTTCCACATTATTTTGTTCTGCAAACTCATCGGCAGTCTGCCGTATAAAATCTGCCAGTGCTTTTCCCTGCTCCGGTGTAGTGGTCAGGCGGATGATGTCCGCATATATTCTTTTCAGTATCACGCACTGTCTCGCTCTCATCTGCATATATTCATAATAGTAATCATCCTCTGTGATCAGATGATTATTCATATATCGTAATGCCTCTTTTTTCAGATTCACAAGCATTGCATCCAGTTCATCAAAGCAGCTTCCTGTATAATCCGTCTTATCCTCCAGTTCTATGTAGATCGCCATTCTGTGTAAGATATATACGATTTTGTCATCCACGGTTTTCTGATACTCTAACAGTTGTCTTCTGCCATCCGGCATAAAGAGATTCCACAGTGTGCCTATCCCCGCTCCGATCATAAGAATCAGAAATTCGTTCAAATCATAGACGGACTGCAGCTCTTTGCTGAAACATAATGCGTACAAAGCACTGCAATAGGAGCAATCGCTTCCTTCATGTCTAATGCCATGCAGCTTAACAGATATGGGATCAGTACAATACCGAATGCCCATACGTGATATCCGGCAAGCGGAAAGATCACTGCTGACAAGATCGTCATGATCACAAATATGATCATGCGCTTCGCTGTTATCCGCACAGTTTCCTTCTTCGTATCCTGGATCGTCAGGAGAGTGATAATTCCTGCGGCATACGCAAACTGAAGCTGCAGGGCTGCTGCAAGCAGTACGGCCGCTACGGAGCCGGTAACATATTTGATAAGTTTTATGGTTTCCTCAGTTTTCATTTTACTATCTCGAATCTTTGATCCTTTGCCATTTCTGTCTACCTCCGAATGATTCCTTTATAAAATGTTACCGCATCTGCTAGATCTTTGTCATTGGGATGTCCCTTTGCAATCCCCCCAACCAGCTTGAACGGTCCGAAGGTATCGTACCCCTTACAGGAAAATTTCCCGGCAATCTTCCCCTGCTTGCTTTTTACAATTTCTTCTATTGACCGGAATGCCGCATTGCCGCCACAGGTGCAGATCAGAAAAGCATCTTTATCTGCCGGTAAATTGACAGAAGCAAAATTGAGTACTGTCTGATGAAATTTTCCATAATACACCCCGGAAGCAAAGCCGATCAGGTCATATCCAGACAAATCTCTTTCTTTTTCCTTCGTGGCATCGATCAGATCTACCACGTTTTCACCGGCGATTGCTTCCACCACCTTTTTGGTATTTTCATGATGAACCGATGCATAAATAATTGCTGCTTTCATGTACTCATTCTCCCTTGTGTAAACTCATATACACTACAACCAGATAGTTCAGTTCCTGATTTCCCATAGTCTTTCCCCAGCAGTACCTTCTTTTACATTTTTATTTCAATTATAAAACAGTCATTTAGGAAATACTATAAGTATTTCTTATGCTGTCCGGATCTTGAATGGCACTTCTATTTGATCTTCTTTTTGTATGCAGGACGGCCTAAGGAATAACGTGCCTTATTATAGCAATCTGTCCGGTCCTACTTTGAACAGATCACCCATCCCCAGAAGATGATAAATCCAAGCGGCGGGAATATCAGCGATACTAAAATTGCAAGGATCACACAGATTGCTGCGACAACTCCGGAACAATCAAAACTGTGTCCATAATTTCTGTTATTTTAGAAAAGAAAAACCCCAGAAACATTACATTTCTGAGGCCCTTCAGGAGAGGCGCAGACCGGATTTGAACCGGTGGATACTGGTGTTGCAGACCATTGCCTTACCACTTGGCTACTGCGCCATATTTAATTAAATGACTCCAACGGGAATCGAACCCGTGTTACCGCCGTGAAAGGGCGATGTCTTAACCGCTTGACCATGGAGCCGCGTGTTATCGCCGCTTGGCGTATCTAATGTATCTGATAAAAAAACTCCCCGAGTAGGGCTCGAACCTACAACAACTCGGTTAACAGCCGAGTGCTCTACCATTGAGCTATCGAGGAAAATATCTTGCTTCATAAGCGATTTAAGAGAATGCAACGCATTCTCAAAAAGTTACAAAGCTAAATGTGAAGAAATTATTTATTCCTTCAAAACCGAACACTGAAATCTAATCTCTTATATCTCTAACTTCCATCCTGCTTTCCTATCCAAAACCTTTGGTCAAGCCCTCGACCGATTAGTAAATGTCAGCTGAACACATTGCTGTGCTTACACCTCATTCCTATCTACCTCGTAGT
>ENA-OQCS01001753-OQCS01001753.1-human-gut-metagenome-genome-assembly--contig:-NODE-1753-length-10573-cov-2.166667_pt1 | contig 10573 bp, 12 predicted proteins | sample MGYA00242757_ERZ504575 | MGnify/ENA primary metagenome ERZ504575 (study PRJEB26092, sample SAMD00036297) | human gut metagenome | host: Homo sapiens | study: EMG produced TPA metagenomics assembly of... | reverse complement strand
AAAATCCTTTAAATTTCAAGTGCGAATCTTCCTGCTTTTTTCTGTGCACTTGGCATTCGCACTACAGAATCAGTGTGTCCATCACGTCAATCCCGCTTTTGCACCAACATGTTCTACTTTGTTTTTGTACTTTTCACCCAAATAGTAAACCGCAAACTATCGGTCTCTTTATCTATGATTTTTTCTAGTATATCTTTTACCTGTCGGCACTTAGCCGCATCCATCTGGCACTCGAAGACAGAATTTTGGACTCGCTGGCCGTAATTGGTACATTCTTTTGCTACCTTGCGCAATCGCGTTCTGCCTGCAGCGGTTTGTGTATTTACATCATATGTGATCAGCACCAGCATTAAAAATCACCTACTTCCACAAAAATGGCGGATATTCATCCAGATCCCCTCGCAGGAAACGTGCCAGCAGCATGCTCTGTGCATATGGAACCATTCCCCACTCGATCTTTTCGCCTAAAAATGGATGCGTAATCATCTCCTGTTTTTTTCCCTGCCATGCACTAAGAAAGGCTTTTCGTCCCTCCTCCGTCATAATAACGGCACCGTTTTCCTTAGTTAAAAAATATTCTGGCTTCATAATCCTCTTGTTGATAAGTGTCAGAACAAACCGATCTACCATAACGCTACGAAATTCTTCCATCAGATCCAGCGCCAATGACATTCGTCCCGGACGATCTGTGTGGAAAAATCCAACATATGGATCCAGGCCCACTGCTTCCAGCGCCCCGCCGCACATTCCTGCCAGTAAAGAATATCCAAACGAAAGCATCGCATTCACATTATCTAACGGTGGTCTCTTATTTCTTCCATGAAAATAAAAATCCTCTTTCTGATGCAGAATAAGTTCATCAAAAGCGGAAAAATATACCGATGCAGCTTCTCCTTCCAGTCCTAAAAGTGTTCCCGCATCTTCACATTCTCTGATTTTATTCATACTCTGCCCCAGAAAAGCTGATTTTTTCTTAAGCAATTCTGCATCCAGCCGCATACTGTAATCTCTGGCGGCTCTCTCGAGCACCCACCTGGCATTATAGACCTTGCCAAGAATAAAATTCTTTGCTATTTTGACGCTTTCTTCTTTTTTCTCACTGATGCGGTATTGTGTTTTTCGCAGTGTCACATTTCCCTTTTCTTCTCCGCTGACTCTCGCCAGAAAACGACCATTTCCGGACATAAAGGATAATTCAATGTTTCTTTGCGCGCACGCCCCCATTAATGCCGGACTCGCTCCTGTATAGCCAAAGGTCACGATCGCCTGTAAATTATGTAAAGGGATTCTTCCTATTTCCTTTTTATCCTCCATTACTACGACATTTTCCCCATCAAGTGAAAGATAACGATTTCCATAAGTAATATACAAGGTATTCAGCAATCTTTTCATAGATTTTCCTCTTCCTGCATTCTCTTGGTAATGTATTCCGCAACCAATTTATTCTTATTTAAAACCGGCAGACAAATATCTTTCAAGGAACATGCATTACATTTCCTGCTTATTTTTACTTTCGGTGTATACTGTTGTTCATAATACTTATGCATTTCTGCAAATATCTGCTTCACTTTTTCCCGGATTGCATTATCAAATTCTACCTTATGGCGTCTGCGGACTTCACCGTAATAAAGATATCCATACTCGATTTCACAACACAGCATTTCTTCCAGACAAAACGCCTGCGCTGCCAACTGCAGGATATCCTCTTCTCCTTCTTTTGGTTTTCCCCGCTTATATTCTATTGGCACTACACGATAAAATCCTTCTTTTCCATGCAGTGAAATCCCCTCTCTCACCCGATGAAATTCCACCACATCGCACTCGCCGCTCACTCCCATTTCGCAGGAGTGAACCGGCATCGCACGCACAATCAGCAGATCTCCTCTTTTTTCTTTGAGACCCGGATTATGTGCATTTTCATGAAGAATCTTTCCCTCTACCGTGCGGACATTCTCCTGCCACTGCATCTCGATATATGCAAGTGCCATTGGCGCCGGCAGAATGCAAAATGTTGAATTCCTGACAACTGCAGATAATCATCCTCATCATACATTCCAATTCACCCCTCACGGAAAACGACCGTATCTTTAGACAAAATCAAAAATCTCCGGTTCTCTGCATCCTTCTACATTCCAGGTAATATCATAATCCTTAAAGCTTCTCGGATGATCTAAATCTTTATTCCAGTCAAATCCTCTCTGGATCTTTCCACTCGAAATAGCCGGTGTTTTTTCCTCGTGCTGCCACCAATACATCCGGCATACCTCCATACTTCCTTCCGGACGTGCTGACGATGCATCATTTTCAAACAATGTCATGAGTGCTTCTTTCAGTATCTCAGCATCCTCCTGGGTAAAGCCCGTCTTTTCCGCGAGCTGCACATTGACACTTCCCATCACCTTGTATACAGCAAACCCAACTCTATGTTTCGTTCCCATCGTATCAGATGCCTTTCCTTCTTTTCCGGCCTCGCTGTTTACGCTCTTGGTGATTTGCATACTCATGATATCAATCGGAGACAGACTTACTGCCTGATGAATCGACACCGGACCGCGTACGCCAAAGGATACTGGAATTCCTTTAAATGCAAAAACCTGTCCAAATGCTCTCACATCGATCCACTCCCTGCATGCAATCTGTGCGCAGAGATCTCTGCTCGCATCTTTCTTATTTCCCATCTGTTTTTAAGCTCCTCGCAACCATCTGCGCGCTCCTTCAGACTCTTGAATGAGTCGTCCGTTCTGTCATCTGACTGCACGAAAATTTTCTGTCCCAGATCCTGCAGGCGGTTTCGGATTTTTCGTTTAATGCAGACATCTGAAATTTCCCCATATCCATCCAGATTAATTCTCGGACGGTTTCCGTTCAGTGGATCTCCATTGGGATTTGCATTCGTTGCACTCACAAATAATGTAAAATCAATTTTTCCTTTTAATTCGCTCATTTCTTTATTCCTCCTCTGTTTTCTCTGTTTTGTAAGTTCTCAGCGCACAGGACTGACTGTGAAATCCAAGTAAATATAAGCCGCTCAAACGTTTATTCTCCTGATAATCGTTTACACTTTCAAATGCGTCCTCGATTTCGTCCAGCAGATTTTCATAAAATCTTCGTTCCGGCACTGGCAATTTGCTCAAATACGGCTGAATATTCTCTTCAATAACTTTCCAGGTTTCAAACGGTCTCTGCGAAAAATTATTCATGTATCGCTTTGCATTTGTAATTCTACTTCTGTCCTTATCCATATCAAAAGTCCGATATTCAATTCGATCTGCTACAGCAAGCAATCTTCCATACAGGTAATCTCTTTCTGTACAATTTTTGTCTACCGCCATTTTCCATTCCTCCTTATAAAGTTCTTTTCTTCTTTTTTTAACCATGGAGCACGCAAGCTGCAAAATCTGCTCCCAGTTTCTCCGTTCTTTATATGCCAATGGATTAGATGCCTTATTTATCGCCCTTTCCACATAATCAGCTGGTATTCTCTGCCCATCCCAAATACATGGCAAGATACGCTTTGCAACCTCAGCATAAAGTTTTTTGCTGTTTCCATCTACAATGGTAATACTTCCATTATTTTCTATTCCGAATAAAAGATCCGCTATCTCCTTTACTCCAACCATGCCATAATAAACAATTCTTTTTCCGTCTCTCCATTTTTCATGATGCCACCAGCAGTCCTTGTGCCATTTTCTGATATTCTCTAAATATCGCGTTTCTTCAATTTTTTTTGCTTCCACGACTGCCAGGCGCCCCGGTGTTGCTGCATCGACTCCTACTAACACCATATATTTCATAGTCGTGGGACATTTTTCCTCGTTCTGCAGCGTGCGATACCCACTCATCGCCTTCTGAAACAGCTCCGCTCCGATCGCATTGGTGTCAAACTCCGGATCTTCCAGTCCGGTATCCCATTCATCAAATTCAGATATAATATGCTCCGTATCCGAGTCCCATTGAACTTCTAATTCTCCTGCTGAATCCTCCGCTGTTTCCCATGTAACAAACACCATGGTATCATATGTGCCTCCCTGTCTGCGGATAATCCATTTCAATGCGTTGTGAACCTTCTGGGATGTTTCATTTCCAATTGCAAATGCCTCTTCTTTCGTTGTAAATCGACCACGATACGTAAAATTATCCTTATCATTTGAAGAAATCAGTTTCGCGCCGTCTCCTTCATTTCGGATTTTCTTTGGCTGTAGATAGGAAATACTTCTCTTTTTCCACTTAAATAGCAAAGTCCCTTTTCCCCTTCCATAGACCGCTGATACTGCTGATATTTTTCCCATAAGGTCTTATCTTTCCAGCATTCATCAACTGTTTCTGTCAGTGGATTACTTAAAGAGCGCACAATAAATCGCACAAACGCTTTACTTTGATCAATTCCCTGAATCGTTTCCTTTTCTGCCAGCGTTCCATCTTCATTTTGCTTCAATACCTTCTGTTCAATCAAATCATGCATCAAACTTTTCTTCTGCAGATAATAATAAATTGCTCTTACTTTATCATGGCAAAATTCTGACTCATACCATTTTTTTAATTGTTCCATATAAATTTCAAAACAGCTTCCATCGTCCGCCACATAAAGCGGATAATCGCCCGCCAGATATCTTAAATTATCACACAGGGATGGGCTTCTTTTCCAGATGTTCGGCTTCCTGATTTTTCTGTAACCGGAATAATGGTAAATTTATCATTTGCAGGAACCTGTTCGCCATGTAAAAAGTTACCTTCTTCATCAATGGTTACCGTAATCTGTGCCGTTGCCGTTGAGTGGAATGTTGGAAGCAGCGTATAGGGAAATTCACCACGATATTCTATTTTTCCTACCTTGTTCAGATTTTTTTCGTACAAATCCAGTGCTTCTCTTCCCCAGTTCACGTATCTTTCACCTCCCTTTTTTCATGTTCTTCTTTCTCGATATTTTCAAATATTTTCGGCTGCATTTTTCGTATATGACGTTTGATTGTACACTCTTCCGGACGGGGATAAACGATGTAGCCTCCCCTTGTCATGGTCGGATGCTCCCAGAATCTTACCGTCATGTTTCCCTGATCCTCCGACAAAACGGCTTCTTCCGCATAAGTAATTCCGTGATAAGAGAAACCGAAATCTATATCTTTTTCCATATCATCATAATATCCTGCTCCACTGCCAAATTCACACGGTTCCACAAATGCCTGACATTCTCTTGTTCCAAGAAAAATATCTCTCCGGCCTCCGCTCTTTACCATTCTTTCTGACATGCACTGATATTTTCGCTCATTTCTATCCTGTACCATGTTGACCTGATGCTCATTAAATTCAAAATGAGCACGTACCTGATAACGCACATCCTTTAAATACGTGTAGTATGCCAGTTCGTTTCCGCCATTGTATTTAATAGGACGAATACCTTTTGTTTCCGTCTGAATCCGGTTCATAACGCGAATTTCATCAATTACCCAAAAGATCGTGGGTTTCCAAAATATGCTTTCCGTAATACCTCGCAATGCCTCGTAAGTTGGAATTGAATAACTTGTTTTTCGCCTCCAACACGCACCACCGGATCAGAAAACAATGCATAGTTCCCATACACCTCGTACTCTATGGTATTCGCATGTTTTCCATTGTACCACCTCCAATATGTTTAATAGTTCTCAAAGTTCATCTGCGGTTCTTCCAGCACACCAACTTCATTGCTGTAATACCCTTGCTCAACGCGAGTATTTCTTCATCACTAATTTGATATATTGCATTATTAAGACGTTCCTTCTGCACTTCTGAAATTCCAACCGTATATTTTTGCAGTTCCCGCAGCATCCTCTGCTTTTCCTCCCAAGGTAAATACTCACCATCTGCTCCAACAAATGCTGCAATCAGTTTTTTGGCCTCATCATTATAGGGAACCACAACTGGAATCTTATAGTCATTAGAAATAACTTCAAATTCTTTTCCTGCCGTTGCAAATGCCTGTGCCATTCCCCCCTTATACTCTTGTTCAAACTTATGCCAATATTGTTTTCTTCCCGGACAATTTTTTCCCAGCATTTCTAGCAAGGTCGTTTATAATTTTTCGCCGGAAATTTCGTGATATCAGCCTGCAGCACCTGATAGTAATACTGATAATAAATCGCTATCGCTTTCGACGAATCTAATCTTTTTTTCAAAAATTTCAGGCTTACTTCGAAATTGTTTCTAATAATTTTTGTACTGCTCTTTGTTCTTCTTGTATCTCTGGCAGCTTTTCCAGACTTTCGGCCTCGTTTGTCAATTGTACAATGTAAATCTTTCCAAACCAGGGATACTCCTTGTGGCGATTTCCTCTTCCAGCGGCCTGGATCACATGATCCAATCCCGCTTTTGATCGAATGACACAGCCAAAAGAAAAATTTACACCCGCTTCTACAACCGGTGTACTGATGCAGATCACTCTGCCTGTATATCCGGATTCTCTATTTTTTCGTAATGCCGCATGGACCGTTTCCAACGTGTCCTCTTTATTTTGCGGGCAAAGTTTATTGCTCAGGTGAAAAACTTGATCTTCGTCTGAACAGCTGCTTTTTATCTTTTCATATACTTGTTTTGCACATTCGGTTGTATTTACTATGACCAGCACATTTCGAAATGTCTCAGCTTGCTGCAACGTAAAATCACAGAGATCCTCAATTTCCATTCCGCCCGGATACGCTTCTGTTTCTGTCAAATCTACGATATCCGTTCTTCGAAAGGCTTCTTCATACTTTTCTATGATTTCCGTCATCTCCATGCATTCACTTAAATTATTCTCTTTCAAATCTTTAATGGATGGCTGGGTAGCTGAACATAATACAACATCCGATTCCGCAAAATTGGTAAGAAAATTTACTGCTAAGTTAAAAAGTTCCATACACTTCTTCGGAATGGCCTGTACCTCATCAAAAATAATCACGCTGTTACATAAGGTATGCATTCTGCGGATATCTCTTTTCTGTCCCGAAAAAAGTACATTCAATACCTGTACAGCTGATGTCATAATAATTGGTACATCCCATGTTTCTGTCAGTTTTTTATAGTCTTTCTCCTGCTTTTTCTCCGAAAGAATCACATTGCAATGATGTTCCAGTACGATATCCGGATCGTCAACTGCTCTCCGGATCTCATCGGCATTCTGACTTAAAATACTGTTAAATGGGGCAACATAAATAATATGCTGTTTTGGGTCCGCTCGGCACGATACAGTGCAAAGCGCAAACTACTTAATGTCTTTCCAGCTCCCGTTGGTACTGTCAGACGATACAGTCTCGTTTCTTTTTCTGCCTCTTCATAGCACCTCTCAGAAATCTCCTGCCGGACTGCCTGAAGACTCTGGCCATTTTCTGCCTTGTTTCGAATTTCATGATTAAGATAGTTCTCAAAACATTGTATACTCTGTTGCCATATTTTCTGTATTTCTTTCTTTGAAATACGTTGTTTCAATTCTTCATTCTGAAAAAATTTTTCCGTATCTGTCCAATCACTGTCAAGCAGCATAGAAAGCAATACTCTGAAATACATTCCAATATAAAAATATCCATTTCCACAATGACGATTTTGTTTTGTGCTTTTTCGCACAAACATTCCTATTTTTTTATTAATCTGAACATATTGTGCATCTGCTGCTTCGCACACTTTTTGGATTTTCTCTTTATCAAAGATCTGAAAAAATCTTTCCTTCACAATGTCTTCCTGACACTCTTTTTCCGCTCTGCGTTCCTGTAAGGTACACCCGCTTTCAAAATCAATACAGTCGCTGATTCCATGATGTGAGTACACAACTGTACTTAACAGCTCTGCTGCTGTTTTCTGCCGCATCATTTCCATAGCATCCGTCCACCTGCGGTTGAGTGATCCAAATCGTTTCGGTGTGCCTGATCCCCCTTTTCAAGATATCTTGAAAATCTTTCTGCACATCATCAGAGAGTTTCCCCGCATCATGAAAAAGTGCGGCCGCCTCGACAAGTTTCTGAATCTCTTCCATAGGACAAATGCTTTTTGCATATGATGTTACATTATCTGTATGTTCCTGAAAGCTCTGGGTACGGCCTGTTTCAAAATCCACATGTGCAAGATAAATGTCACTTGTTCTATTTTCGTTTGTATTATTCATCACTTTCTCCTTTTGTCTATTTTGTTTATTTTTCGGAGTCAAGTTCTGATTTTTTATTCACTTTTACCACATTATAGCAGACTCGACCTGTAGCGCAATATATTTTCAAACTTTTGTTCGATCATATATTTTAGTTTATACCTCATCGTTTTCTACTTTGACATGTCAAATAATTCTATTCAAAATCCTTTTTACCACCTCTCCTCTTAAATCGCATTTCTGCCTTAGTATCAATTGATTTTTATTTTCACATTGGGAATTTACAAAGATTTTTAGATTTTGTAATTCTTCCTTTGTGTGTTAGAGTATTTTTTACTCTAAAATTATAGAAGACTTACAAATTAGAAAATAACGTATAGAATAGTATATGTTCGTAGTTTACTATTCTTTTTAGATCTTATTTCTAAATTGAATCAGTTTTCTACCTGAAGAAGTTATCCGATACTGCCAATATCTGATAACTTCTTCTTTTTACCCTTTCACTATATCACCTTTTTTACTAATATGCAACAATAATTATATTTTTATACTTATACAATAATGTAAAGTTTACATTGTTGTATAACATAAATACTAAAATAAAAAGCACTAGAATATTTTCTAATGCTTTTTGTCTAACACTTATCCAAAAATGTTTTTCAACTCACAGACCTAAGTCTGAACTCGCAGAATATCCTCGGTATTTGTATCCTGCCCTTTTATCTTACCATAAATTCCGCCAACGTCAATTAGTTATTCCTCCCTTCAAATCCTCTATTTATTTTGTATATCTAAAATCCGTATATTTTTATTCTGCATTTCAATCATATTTTTGTTGAATGGACTACAAGAAACTGTTATACTCAATATACGGGTGCTGCCATAACGGTAGGCGGTTAGTCCTTCTACGGAGGGACTGTGACTCTCCGATTACATAGAAACCTTTATATGGAATTCCTTGGAAAAGAGGCTAAGCCATGAGTATTATCGACTTCATAGCAGTTGTAAGTTTCGGCTTAACCTGCTTTAGCCTTGGATACAACTTCGGCAAAGATACTGCGAAATCACAAAAATAGCCGCCCAGTCCTGCAAACTTTGGCGACTATTTTACATAAACCAATAAATATGGACTAACCGTCTATCGGTAGCACTCTTTTCAATATCATAATATCATGCATTTCAGAATATGTCAAAATCTTCTTTTCACATATCCCGAAATCTCCGATACCTCTCCTCTACCAGTTCTTCCCCATCCATCTTCTCATACTTTTCCAGGAATCTCAGAATTTTGCCTCTCAATTCTTCACACACCACTGGCATTGTGTCCACCGTAAACTCCCCCGGCTCTTCCACAATCTCTTCTACAATTCCCAGTTCCTTCAAATCCCCCGCCGTCAGCTTCATCACCTCGGCGGCCTCCGGCGCGCGTTTGCCGTCTTTCCACAGGATGCTTGCAAATCCCTCCGGCGACAGGATGGAGTAGATGGCATTCTGCATCATCCACACTTCATCCGCCACGGCGAGTGCCAGTGCACCGCCGCTGCCGCCTTCTGAAATGACAATAGAAAGAACCGGCGTTTTTAACGCTGACATTTCATACAGGTTCCGCGCAATCGCCTCGCCCTGGCCGCGTTCTTCGGCTTCCATTCCGCAGAAGGCGCCTGGGGTGTCTACGAGACAGATAACAGGCCTGTGGAATTTTCGGCCTGTTTCATCAGACGCAGGGCTTTGCGGTAGCCCTCCGGGGACGGCATGCCGAAATTGCGGCGGATGTTTTCTTTCGTATCCGCGCCTTTCGCCTCGGCGATGACCGTGACCGGTGTGCCGTCAAACGATGCAATACCGCCGATGATCGCCGCATCATCGCCATACAGTCGATCACCATGAAACTCAATAAAATCAGGAAACAGCTCCCGAATATAATCTTCTCCCACCGGTCGGTCCTTTTTCCGCGCTTTCTGCACACAGTCCCAAGCCGATGTTTTCTCTCCCGTTTCTGGTGCTGCCAAAGACCGCTTCACGTCTCCATCCCCCAAAGTCAGCACTTCCGAGGAAACTTCGATATCTTTCCCATGCATCCGCAGAATCTCCGACAGCACCTCTTTCGCCTCTTCTCTTGGCAGAATCCGATCCACAAACCCATGCTCCACCAGAAACTCCGCCCTCTGGAACCCTTTCGGCAGTTTCTGTCCTATTGTCTGCTCAATAACCCTCGGTCCCGCAAACCCGATCAGCGCATGCGGCTCCGCCAGAATAATATCCCCCAGCATCGCCCAGCTCGCCGTCACGCCGCCCGTCGTCGGGTCCGTCAGCACACTCACATACAAAAAGCCCCGCATCACTGTGTCTTTTCAGCGCCGCCGACGTCTTCGCCATCTGCATCAGAGAATGGATACCTTCCTGCATTCTGGCTCCGCCGGAGCAGGCAACAATGATCACCGGCACCTTTCGCTCTGTGGCTTTCTCAATGGCTCGTGTCAGCTTTTC
>ENA-OQCS01001752-OQCS01001752.1-human-gut-metagenome-genome-assembly--contig:-NODE-1752-length-10573-cov-5.634406_pt1 | contig 10573 bp, 13 predicted proteins | sample MGYA00242757_ERZ504575 | MGnify/ENA primary metagenome ERZ504575 (study PRJEB26092, sample SAMD00036297) | human gut metagenome | host: Homo sapiens | study: EMG produced TPA metagenomics assembly of... | reverse complement strand
GATGGAAATGCAGATGATCTTATAAGCTTTTATACAGATGAAACCATGGAGGAAGAAGTGACGGATCTGAAGGACGATGGTGATACGATCATTATACAGACAAAAGTACCTGAAGAACTTACGCAGAGCACACTGAATTCTCAGGGCGATGGAGAATCTTATACAGAGGGAGACTGGATTTCTATGGAATATGTGGTTGCTTCGGATGATTACAGACCACTGAAACATACTCAGATTCTGAATCATAAGGACGGCACTTCAGAAGAAGCTTCGAAGATGGAATTCTCCTACGGCGTGGACAGACCTGAGGATGTAGCAGATCTCTGTGAAAAGTACGAAGAAGCAGAAAAAGCAGAAGGTGATGTACGTAATGTGACAGTTACTGCAGCTCCTGGTACAGAGCAGGAAAAGGATTATGCAATCACGGTTCCAGCAGATAATCATGTATGGATCATGCTTCATGACGATAATTCTTATTACATTATGTATACAGATAAGGAGTGTAAAGAACTGTACGAGCCAGAGGAAGATGTGAAAGAAGATAAACATCTCTATGCAGAGATTGAGTCTTATGAAGAGGCGGAGGATGAAGTATGAGGAGTTTGAGCGTATTTATCAGGAATATTATCTGAAAATTTTGACATTTATACATAAAAGAGTTCCTGATCTGTATGAAGCGGAAGAACTGACTGGAGATGTATTTCTGTCTTTTTACAGAAATATGGACAGTTATGATGAAGAAAAAGGTAGTATAGCTACCTGGTTGTATGCAATCACAGCAAACCGCCTGAAAAACTATTATAGGGATAAAAAGACTCATTATTCTCTGGAAATCCTGAAGCAGCAGACAATTCCCCGGGAAAAAATGCCGGAAGAGATTGTGGCAAAGATTATGAGAGAAGAGACATTAAGAAAAAGTCTGGAGCAGCTTTCTGACAGAGAACAGGAAATTCTTCTGGGAAGATTTTATTATCAGAAAAGTTCCACAGAGCTTGGCAGGCAGATGAATTTATCACCGGGAAATGTAAGGATGATACAGAAACGTGCTCTGGAGAAGTTGCGAATGATTATGGAAAAACAGAGGGAATAGGCGTTCAGGCTACAGAGACTCTGCCTGAACTGACTGGGGATAATGCATTGTAATAGATTATGAAAGCCGGATGACATATTTCAGATATGAGATATTTGCATATGGGTAGTTTGAAGAGGAGGGAATTGTATATGTGGACAAGGAGAGAATTGAAAGAGTGTGCCAAACAGCTTTTAAAGATAAATTATTGGAAAGCAGTTCTGGCAGGAGTTATATTATCCCTGATTGGAGGTTCAGGAGTGGTCTCGGTAGTAGAAAGGTCTTCTTCCGGAAGTTTTGATGAAGTGATAGGCGCAGTAGAAACTGATGATTTTGGCCTTGTTTTAGGAATTGCACTTGGAATTGTGGCAGTTGCGTTGCTTGTTAACTTTATTATGACGATTTTGATTTGGAATCCTCTGGAGGTGGGATGTAAAAAGCTGTTTATTCAATGTGAATACGGAACAGCGGAGACGAGATGTATCTGGTCGGTGATCAACAGGAGAGATGGAAAGAATGTTGGCTGGATTATGTTTGTGCGGACATTGTTTGTAAGCTTATGGAGTCTTTTGTTTATAATTCCGGGAATTATAAAACAGTATGAGTATATGATGATTCCGTTTTTGTTGGCAGAGAATCCACAGATGAATCGAAAAGAAGCTTTTGAAAAGAGCCGTCAGATGATGAAGGGAAATAAGTGGGCTGCATTTGTATTAGATCTGTCTTTTATAGGATGGAGCCTTCTGGGAATTATAACATTCGGGTTGGTTAATATATTCTTTGCCGGACCATATCAGTATTTAACACAGTCACAGCTTTATTTTCGCCTGAAAGAACAGCAGAAAGAGGAAAGCTATGGATATTGAGTATTTATTGTACCTGCAACAATTTCGCGAAACGGTTGGCAGTATTCTGACACCGCTTATGAATGCAGTAACAAAGCTGTCCGCAGGATTTTTACCTATTGCAATGATGTGTATGATTTACTGGGCATTTGACCGGAAGGCGGGACGAAAAATCCTGGCAGGACTTGGGGGCGGTCTGTTTATCAACGGATTTTTAAAGCTTACTTTCTGTGTCTATCGCCCATGGATACGGGATACACGGATTTTACCCTATGGTGATTCTAAAACAGCAGCTACCGGATATTCATTTCCAAGTGGGCATACAACGCGGGCAACGGCTATGTTCGGTGGAAGTGGACTTTGGTTCATGGAAAAAAGCACAGTGTCGTTGCAGGTCTGTTGTTTGTGCTGGTATTCCTGACTATGTTTTCACGAAATTATCTGGGAGTACATACTCCGCAGGATGTTCTGGTGGGATTTATATCAACAGCAGTTATGATGTATCTGACCGGGTGGTTGGAATTGTGGAGTGAAAAAGAAAAAAAGAGACCTCATGATTCTTGTGGCAGGGCTTTTGATCTGTATTGCTGCTGTGCTGTACTATGAATACAAACCATATCCACTTGATTATCTGCCGGATGGATCACTTCTGGTTGATCCTGCTAAAATGCGGGGAGATGCATATGAAGGAGTCGGATTTATTGCATCCTTTGTCATCTGCAGGATACTGGAAAAAAGACAATTAGATTTTGACAGAATTTCGCAAAAGCTAAGGTTGTTTATCAGTATTTTTGCATTAATTCCTTTGTACTGGTGGATAAATACAGGGTGCCCATACATAATAGAAGAAATAAGCCGAAGCCTTGGCAAGTTCCTCAGATTTGGGCTTGGAATCATATATATCATGGTGCTGGTGCCAGGAACGGTGGTACTGGCAGGAACTCTGACTAATCGTGGAAGTGATAAGGTGACCAGAGAAAAACAGGGGCAGCCCTAAGGCTGCCCGGAAGGATTGATATAGTTATTTACGAATAGAACTTCAACGCTTCAACGCTTTTTGAATTTCCTCCATATTCATGCCTCGTTTTAACATATTGTTTATCCTCATCTGCTCCCTATATCTGGGATCATCCATAGTAGGACGGCCAAAACCACCGGCAACATTTTCTAATTCTTCTTCAGATAATTCGTTTGTAATGTTCTGTTTGATTTCGCTCATAATAGTTCTCCTTTCCTGTAAGAATTCGAATGCTTCCTATCTGTTTATAAACATCAGAAGAGAATTTGTCACATTATATGAAGAAAAAATTATTTTTATCTGGAGATCTTTGATGCAAAGCGTCAGAGACCAGATACAATAAACAAATGATAAAAATACAGCATCAGTCAGATGATATGATAAACAAATTGCATACTGGAGGATGAAAAAGTGGATAAACAGAGTATATTTAGAAGGGAAAGTCTTGATCGTGTTGAATCTCCGGAACAATTAGATGCATATATTAAGGTGTCTCATCCGAAGGTTTGGTTAATTATGGCGGCACTTCTGGTGGCAGTAATATCTGTGATTGTATGGAGCGTTGTAGGAAGTCTTCCACAGACGATGACAGTGAAAGGAGTTACTGTTGGAGGTAATGTGATTAACTGCTATGAATGTGTAGAAAATGCCAACACAAACCTGATAGGATGTAAGGCAAATATTACACTGCCTGATGGAAGAAACATCAGTGGCAAAGTGGAAGCAGTGAGTCAGAATCCTTATTCACAGGAAGAAATTCGTGCTGAAATATCAGAAGACTGGCTTGCGGATAATGTGCTTGATGGAAACTATTCTTATGAAGTTCGGGTTATAGCTGAAGAAGACATTCCCTCAAATATGCTGGCAACAGTTATCATTACAACAGCCGAAATGAAACCAATTCAATTTATTTTGAATTAGAGCGTGTTTGAAAAATCATTCCCGCAATCTGCAACGCCCCACTTTGCGGTATATTTTGTCCGAATTCGGTTGCCGTAGCCCGCTACGACGCCTCATCCGGACAAAATCTCCCATAAATTGTGACGCACATCTTGCGAAAAGCATTTTTCAAACACGCTCTAGGAGAGTGCTATGAAAAAAAGAGAAAAAAAAGAATTACAGTTCCGGTTATTATGCAGATGGAAGCCCTGGAATGTGGTGCAGCAAGCCTTGCTATGATTCTTGCGTATCATGGCAAGTGGTTACCGCTTGAACAAGTTCGTAGTGATTGTGGAGTATCAAGAGATGGAAGCAAAGCTTCCAGTATTGCAAAAGCCGGAAGAAGTTATGGGCTAGAGGTAAAAGCGCATCTATATGGGGTAGACGAAGTAAAAGAGAATGTTACTTATCCTGCAATTATCCATTGGAACTTTAATCATTTTGTTGTGTTATGCGGTTTTACAAAAATGCAGCTGTAATTAATGATCCTGCACGTGGAACGATCAAGGTAACAATGGAAGAATTTGATCATTCTTTTACAGGAGTATGTATTGAGTTCACACCAGGAGAAAACTTTGAGAAGGGTGGAAAGCCGGAAAGTGTATTTAAGTTTTTGAAGGATAGACTGGCCAATACAACGGCTTCTGTGATTTTTGTAATGATTACGGCTGTCCTTGTTGCTTTTGTAGGCTTGGTTACTCCCGTGTTTGCCAGAATATTTACGGATCAGATTTTGCCCGGACATAATATGCATTGGCTTGAAATGCTTCTGGTGGCAATGCTTTTCACTGCTATATTCCGAATGATTGTTGGTTTTCTTAATGAGATATATCTTTACAGAATTAAAGGAAAGCTTGCTATTGTATCAAATGCCTCATTTATGTGGCATATGCTTCATCTGCCCATGGATTTTTATGCACAACGAATGGTGGGAGACCTTGCTGGCAGACAAAAACTGAATGATCAGATTGCAGAGACTTTGATCGCAAAAATAGCTCCGGTATTTATCCAGATATACTGTTGTTTTTCTATTTTATAATCATGATACGTTACAGTGTGGTTTTGACTTTTGTAGGTTGTATTGCGATTGTGTTAAATCTGCTTGCGTCTCAGATCGCATCACATATGCGGGTGGAAACTACCAGAGTTCGTATGAGGGATGAAAGTAAAGTGGATTCTGCAACTATGTCAGGAATTGATATGATAGAGAGTATTAAAAGTTCAGGTGCAGAAAATGGGTTCTTTGAAAGATGGGCTGGATTTCAGGCTTCAGCAAATATCCAGACAGTAAAGCAGTTAAGAATGATAGCTTCTTTCTGAGCATTCCGGTTTTGCTTCAGGAATTGTCGAATGCGGTAATTCTTACCATTGGTGTGTGGCTGATCATGAAAGGAAAATTTAGTGTTGGTATGCTTGTGGCATTTCAGAGTTTGCTTCAGCAATTTATGATGCCTGTGGAAAGCCTGCTTGATATTGGACAAAGTATTCAGGAAACACGTACTTCTATGGAACGTGTACAGGATGTTATGAAATATGCTTCTGACAACAGTTATGTAAAGACGTTTTCAGAGGATGATATTACTGAATTTGAGAAGCTGAAAGGAACAATAGAACTTCGGCATGTGACTTTTGGATACTCGAAATTGGAGGAGCCGCTTCTGAAAGACTTTAATCTGATCATTCATCCCGGAGATAAAGTTGCTTTTGTAGGACCATCTGGCTGCGGAAAGTCTACGATTGCAAAGCTGATTTCGGGGCTCTATGAACCGTGGGAGGGAGAAATCCTTTACGATGGAAAAAAGATAACTGAGATACCAAGAGAGTCGTTTTTAGGTTCGCTATCTGTTGTTGATCAGGAGATCACATTATTTGAGGATAGTATTTCGGAAAATATCAAAATGTGGGATAAGAGCATTACGGATTACGAAGTGATCCTTGCGTCTCGGGATGCCCAGATCTATCAGGATATTATGGCGCGTCCGGGAGGGTATGAACACAAGATTGATGCAGGAGGCCGCAATTTTAGTGGTGGACAGCGCCAGCGTTTTGAGATTGCAAGAGTTTTGGCAGGAGACCCTACAATCGTGATCTTAGATGAGGCAACGTCAGCCTGGATGCTAAAACAGAATATGAAGTCACCAAGGCGATCAAAAACCGTGGAATTACTACGATAGTAGTTGCACATCGTCTTTCTACGATCAGGGACTGTAATGAAATTATTGTGTTAGAGCATGGTCAGATAAAAGAGAGAGGCACTCACGAGGAATTATATAAGCTGGGCGGAATGTATTCCCAATTGGTTACAATGGAATAAGAGGTTTAATATGGGGTGGTTTGACAGTCAAATTAGAGAAAGAATTTCAAATAATAAACAACAGCTTCAAAAGGCATACTGGAATCTGGCATCAGTTGTTATGAAGGAGACCAATGAGACCTTTGCAGACACCCGGAGCACTGGAAATCAGAATGCATTGACGCAGATTTGTCGTTATTTCCATCTTGAAGTTAATACTGTGCCGGACAATATTGTGGATTTGGAAGAACAGATGGAATATCTGTTTCGTCCAAGCGGGATCATGAGAAGACGTATTAAATTGGCAGGCGAATGGTGGAAAGATTGTTATGGACCAATCCTGGCAGAAAGAAAAGATGGACAGATGATAGCCCTCCTTCAGGGAAAAGGAGATCATTATTATTATCAGGATATAAAAGGAAAATCAAAGAATCGTGTTGATTCGCAGACAGCAAAAGAGCTCTGCGAAGAAGCGGTTTGTTTTTACCGTCCGCTTCCGCAAAGGGAATTGACACAAAAAGACCTGTTTAAATTTATACTGAAATCGTTCACAAGTCAGGATAAAGTTTATATGATAGTTACGGGATTAGCAATTATGCTGTTAGGTCTGATCGTTCCAATGGCGACTACTTTTCTGCTGGAGAATATACTGCCATCAGGTCAGGCGATTATGGTTGGTTCTATTGCCGTCCTTTTAGCGGGAACTGCTGTTTCAAAATTTCTTTTTTCTGTTGTAAAAGAGATGATGAGGGGACGTGTAGAGCAGAAAATGAAAGTTGAGCTCCAAAGTGCTGTGTTTGCAAGAATCCTGAATTTACCGGTTCAGTTTTTTAAAGAGTATTCAGCAGGTGAATTGTCTGAGAGGGTGATGGCTCTCACAGAATTGTGTACCATTTTTGGCGAAATATTATTGGGATTTGGTATGACGGCATTGTTTTCCTCGGTATATCTTATACAGATTTTAAGTATTGCTCCTGTTATGTTTTTGCCGGCTCTGGCAGTTCTTTTCGTTCAGCTTCTTATTGCGGGAGTCAGTGTTTATGGGCGGTTGACTGTAATGACAATGGAACTTGAAGCATCCACAAAAGTACAGGGTATTGTATATGAGATCTTTTCGGGAATTCAGAAAATCAAACTTGCAGGATGTGAGGAGCGTGCATTTGCAAAATGGGCAGAAAAATATCAGATGGAGCTAAGGCCAGGTATAATCCGCCGTTTGCGTTCAAAGTTCAAAATGCATTGTCACCGGTTGTCACGATATTAGGAAGCATGTTGTTATTCGCTGTTGCGGCGAACAAATCATTAAGTGTTCCTCAGTACGCGGCATTTAATACATCTTTTGGAATGGTGAGCGGAGCAATTTTGGAATTGACTTCAGTAGCAGCTATGATATCAGCTCTTCGTCCGATCATGGATCTTGCGGAACCGATACTGAAAGCAAAGCCGGAAGTATGTGAAGAGCGTCAAATTGTAAAAAAGGTTAAAGGAAGCATTGAGTTAAATAATATATCTTTCCGCTATACTGATGATGGACCGTGGATCATTGACCATTTGAATCTTAAAATTCCCAGAGGTCAGTATCTTGCGATAGTCGGGACAACCGGCTGTGGAAAAACAACGTTAATGCGATTAATGATGGGATTTGAAACACCGAAATCCGGAGCTGTATATTATGATGGGAAGGATATTCAGAAGTTAGATCAAAAATCTTTGCGTCAGCAGATTGGTGTTGTGATGCAAAACGGAAAACTCTTTAATGGTGATATTTTTTCTAATATTACGATTTCAGCACCGCAGCTTGGGTTAAAGGAGGCTTGGGAGGCAGCGGAGATGGCTGGTGTAGCAGATGATATACGCAATATGCCGATGGGGATGCATACGATATTAAGTGAAGGTTCCGGTGGAATATCGGGAGGGCAGAGACAACGTTTGATGATTGCGCGTGCAATTGTTACAAAACCGAAAGTGCTTTTGTTTGACGAGGCAACCTCTGCACTTGATAACATTACACAGAAACATGTTTCTGATTCTTTGAAAAACTTAAAAAGTACAAGAATTGTGATTGCACATCGATTGTCCACAATCAAAGAATGTGATCGGATTATCGTTTTGGATAAAGGGCACATTATTGAAGATGGCACCTACCAGTCTTTGAGTAAAGCAGGAGGTTTCTTTTCTGAATTGGTTGAAAGGCAAAAAAACTAAGGTTTCTATACCTGTATAATCGTGCAGAAAAAACAGTATTGTAAGGAGATATTAATCATGCGGTCTAAGGGGGGATTTTCTCCCCTACTCAGTTACATATATCAGTTCATTATAAAAAGCTTAGATTTTTGTCTTGACAACTGAACCACTATACACTCCGTACCCAGTAACGGGAAAGATACATAAATAGTCAAAAAGTACGTATACTATCTTCCATGTAGAAAGTAAATTTTTATACAGGAGGACAGACATGGACAACAGCACAAAGAAACTATTAGAAGAATGCAGTGTCGGATGCAAGATGGGAATTGAGAGCATGGAACAGGTACAGCATCATGTGACAGATGCCAAAATCGCAGCAACGATTGAAAAATCCTGTTCAAAACACAAGGAACTGGAAGAGGAAATTTCCAAAATACTTCTTCGCGCAGGCCAGCCGGAGAAAGAACCGGGTGTTATGGTATCCACATTTTCGTGGATGACGACAGGTGTAAAAATGATGACCGGAGAAGATGAGAATAAACAGGCGGTTAAGATCATCATGAATGGCTGCAACATGGGAACCCAGTCTATCACAGAAGCCATGCACCAATGCAAAGATGCGTCGTCCGAAAGTATTTCCATTGCAAAGAAGCTTATTGGAATGGAAGAGAATCTGCGGGATGATATGCAGAAATATTTGTAAGCTGAAATGCTGTCAGTTGCGGAGCAAGTTTGTAACTGATGGCATTTTTATTTATAGGTTGTAAAAAGCTGTATTCCGTTTGATGCACTCAGAGCATTTATCTGCATTAGCAATTCTCATAGAATACATATAATATAAGTAAGTGTATAATGAAAAGGAATCATTTATGCCGGACCAGAAAATAGATAACCTTTTAAATCTTGCGATGGATGCAACACCACAGGAGCGCAGAAGTCGGGAAATCTTAATGTAGGATATGATCCTGCAACCAGGTTATGGGATGTGATCATAAAGTATAGCGGACTGGAAAGTGGTCTGGCTGGAAATGGAATTCAGGTAGTGCCACTGTTAGGCGGCTATGCAGTGGTAACTTTGCCGGAAAGTGAGATTGATAAGTATTCCCACAGAGTGCAGGTGGAATTTATGGAGAAGCCAAAACGGTTGTATTTTGAATTGTTTCAGGCAAAGGGAGCAAGCTGCATCCGCACAGTGCAGACCGGCAGGAATGGACTGACGGGAAAAGGAATCCTGACAGGAGTTGTGGATTCAGGAGTGGATTATTTTCACCCTGATTTCCGAAATGCAGACGGAAGCAGCAGAATTTTACGTTTATGGGATCAGAGCATACAGGGAAATCCACCCCAGGGATATGTGACAGGAACTGAATATACGAAAGAGCAGATCGATGAGGCGCTTGCACTTGGAGAAAACCAGGGCAGGCGCCTTGTTCCATCTGTGGATTACAGTGGACATGGAACCTCAGTGCTGGGAATCACGGCAGGAAATGGGAGAGCTTCCGATGGAGTCAATCAGGGAGTAGCTTATGAGAGTGACCTGATAGTGGTAAAAATGGGGATTCCCAGAGAAAATTCTTTCCCAAGAACAACCGAACTGATACAGGGAATTGATTATTTGGTGCGTCAGTCATTGTCTTTGGGGCGGCCGATGGTTATCAATATCAGTTTTGGAAATAACTATGGTTCACATAAGGGAGATTCCCTTCTTGAAACATATATAGATATGGTTTCTTCCACGGGACGTCTGGTTATCTGTACAGGTACAGGAAACAATGGCAATCAGCCTCTGCATGAGGGCGGAATCCTGAAACAGGGACAGACCAGACAGATAGAATTATCTGTGAGCAGCAGGGAACCAACATTAAATGTGCAGTTATGGAAATCCTATGAGGATGAGATGAGCATTTATATTGAAAATCCATCCGGAAACCGGATCGGCCCCTTAGATGAAAAGCTTGGCCCTCAGAGGTACAGACGGGGAAATACAGAACTTTTAATCTATTATGCAAACCTGGCCCCTATCATCTGACACAGGAAATCTACATAGATTTCCTTCCTGTGGAAACTTATGTGGACAGTGGAGACTGGAAAATCATCTTAAGTGGAAAAAGGTCAGGGGAGGAGAATATTACCTGTGGCTGCCAGGTGGAAATACCCTGAACAGAGGAACTGGGTTTATGAACCAAGGCATATGGGACTTTGACCATACCCGCTACAGCCCG
>ENA-OQCS01001751-OQCS01001751.1-human-gut-metagenome-genome-assembly--contig:-NODE-1751-length-10573-cov-7.082328_pt1 | contig 10573 bp, 10 predicted proteins | sample MGYA00242757_ERZ504575 | MGnify/ENA primary metagenome ERZ504575 (study PRJEB26092, sample SAMD00036297) | human gut metagenome | host: Homo sapiens | study: EMG produced TPA metagenomics assembly of... | reverse complement strand
TGTCTGCGAATCCGATTGCACAGGTCTAAAAGCCTCAGCGTAGCCCGCTACGCCTGCGTTTTTATACCAGCACACTCGAATCCGCATCCTACGCGATTGGTATAGTTATTTACGAAACGCTGTACTAATCTGCCTTTACCCGGTCGGCTCTGTCTGAAATATGGTAGGAACCCTTGAAGGTACGTTTCACCTGATACAGACATCCGTCTGCCTCCTCATACAGGTCCTGGAAAGTGATATCTCTTCCATCTGAGAAACAATCCCCATAGATGCGGAGATCATTACCTCCAGGTTTTCTTTCACATAATCAATATGCAGCTTCGCAGAAGTACACGCAGACTCTCCTCCGCCGCTTCCCTGATCATATCCGGCAGAAATACCACAAACTCATCACCGCCCAGACGACAGACGATGTCCTGAGCCCTGCAATGCTTCTTCATGATCAGGACAACCTCGCAGAGAGCCCTGTCTCCCCACATATGTCCCATGACATCATTGAGCGTTTTGAAATTATCCAGATCCACAATAGCAAAAGTATTTACACATCCCGGATGAAGTTCCTGCACAAGCATCCGGTTGATGGCAGATGTGCCGCTGCCCTGTTCATGGCACCTGTCAGAAGATCCGTCCTTGCCTCCTTCTGAAGCTTGAGCATATCATTCTCCATATCCGTAATATCCTCGATACTGCCGACCATACGGGACACTTTTCCCGATTCATCGTACAGATTCGTAGTCTTGATCTGCAGATACCGCATACGACCTCCTGCCCATACTTTCGCCTTCTGTGAATGCAAAGCTTCAGCAGAATCTGCCCTGGCAAATATATTCCTGAGCACAGAACAGGTTTCCGGATTGATCTCCCTGATTTTCCGAAGCAGAACCGGTACGCTGAGTTCTGACTGATTCAGCCCCAGATTCTGATATTTGTCATTCAGAAACTGTATCTGTTCTGTTTCCACATCATAAGTAAAAACGCACAGGTCACTCTCCCTTGCTGTGATGCGGTAAGTTTCCTCATTCAGCATAAGCTGACGGTTCAGATTGCGGATAGCGATCCTGTCCTCACGCCGGAAATACAGATAAACTCCAATAACTACTATAAGACTCAGGATGATCACCAGAGTAATCACAAATACCCATATCCGGTATCTGAGTCCTGCCTGATGAATATACCTGTTATCAGCCATTGTTACCGCAAACAGCTTCGTACCGTCACAGGTGCCGCAGTCACCATATAATCTCCATCTTCACCTGAAATTGCAAAGTAATATCGGAATCCACTGTCCATCCGGGACTTAATATCGGAAATCGGCAGACTCAGTTCACGCCCCTCCAGCCAGGTCAGGAAATCATTATCAAAAGTGTCATTGCCGCCATCAGACACAATATATTTTCCATGATTATCTATCACAAAAAGCCCTGCATATCCTTTTCTACGGTCTGCCTTTCCATATACGTCCAGACTGCTACACGGAAGCGTCCCACAGAGCACTCCCTTAATCTGCTGTGCCTCATTTTTGACAGGTACTGACAATATCACTCCATCTGCGTAGGAATATCCATTTTCTGCCAGACCCCTGTTACCTAACATAGCCATCAGGAAGTATTCTTTCAGGGAATAAGCCTGTCCGTCCTGCACGCAGCGGCCATCCTCACTGATAATCTTCAGCGAATCAAACTTCTCTGTGTGACGGTGAAATTTCTCCCTCAGCATCTCCTCTGTCTGTGCTTTATCTAAAGGCATATCACTGATATAATCTGCCGCACACTCCAGAAGATCATAGTACATATCAATCCGGCTTCCGACAAGTGCTGCATTCTGCTCTGTCCATTCCAGAAGAGAATCTCTGGCTCTGGAATTCTCTGTTTTCATCACAAAACTGTTAAAATAAAATAAGGCAGCTGTAATGATAATCACTGCGATTAGTCCTGCCATAAACAGAATCCGCTTTCGCTTCTTTTTATCATCTGTGCCGTTCTTATCATCAAATCTTTTCATACGCAGCTTTCTCTCCTCCGCTCTCGTTCTGCCTATGATAAAGTCATATACTGCAGTCCTTTCTACAGACTGGCAGTTATGTCTTGTATTTCATTATATGGACCTGTGGAGAGATTGTCAAACAGAAGAAATACTCTTCTTTTGTCAAAAGCAAATGTAAGGTTTGGAAAAATGACTATAAATCTGAATCTCAGGTGGCGGATGATGATAAGATTGTTACATTTACAAACTGAAAAATAACCGAAACACCAGAAACCGAAGTTTCTGCCAGAAAAATCTGTCGGGGATTCTTTTTTTAACTTTATCAGAAGTAATCATACCCACCATGAATGTCCACAATACTTCCATTCATGTAGTTATTGGTAAGTATACTGTACGCCATATCTGCCACGTCTTTGATCTCACCGAATCTGTGCAGTGCGATCTTGCGGTTGATGCGTTCGTAGCTTTCCGGTGTGCGGTTCTCATGCCAGGGCGTCTGGATGAAACCGGGGGCAATGGCATTGACTGTGATGCCTTTTGGCTCAAATTCCTTTACCAGCGATTTGGTAAGGAAGTGGATGGCAGCCTTGGTCACGCCGTATACCAGAGAGGAGGAGTATGCCTGCTGCCCTGCATAGGAACCCATGAAGAGTACTCTTCCGCCTTCTGTCATAACAGACATAAATTCTTTGATCATAAATACAGGTACAGACAGGTTGGTATTTACGATCTTATTCCATTCCTCGAAAGTGTAATCCTGAAATTTATCGTAAGTGCTGATTCCCGCATTGCTGATCAGCCAGTCTACATGTCCTGCTTTCTCTTTTACTTCTCCGACGAAATTTATCATATCGTCATAGGAAGACATGTCCGCTTTCAGAATAATAAGCTTCTCCTGGTCTTCCGGTTTCAAGTTGTCCCAGAATTCATTGGCTTTATATGCATTGTGGGCGTAAGTGGCAAAGATCAGATCATCTTCTGCTGAGTTTGCCAGTATCTTCTCCACAATACCGCGTCCGATTCCGGAGGTGCCGCCTGTGATCACTGTTACCTTGCTCATTTTGTATTCCCTCTTTTTATTCATCTATAATACAGACAGATCTGTTCTCTGTCATGCGGGAATCTCCCCACTTCCATAAAACGGACTGCCTGCAAAAAAATTCCTTCTATATTTATATATTCCACATTACCGAAATATATTCTTCACTCCTACAATTCCATCAGTCTGTCATAAACTTCCTTCGGTGCATAGGGCTGCTGATTGTGGATCGGTTCACCCAGACAGGTCTTGGGATATGCAAAAGTTCCATGCTCCAGCATAACTTCCAAAGTTTCGGGCCTTCCCCTTCCAGAAATTCCGGTGCTTCTTCTCTGACTGCATCGCAGAGCATTCTCAGTGCAGGAATGCCGTAAGCCTTTGCCACCTCTGCGAAATTACAGGAAGCAAAACCGCAGCCGTCTGTGGTTCCTGCGAACAGACAGTCAAAATAATCTCTCTGCAGGTGACGGATCATGCCAAGTGCTTCATTATTCATAACCATGATCTTAACAGGAAGATTCTCTCTCTTCACCCACTCCAGTTCCTGGATATTCATCTGGAGTGCACCGTCTCCGCAGATGCAGCGGTCGGTTTTCCGGTTGCATAATACGCTCCGATAGCTGCCGGAAGCCCGTAGCCCATAGCTCCATGTCCGCCGGAGAAGAGAAGTTTCTGTCCTTCATGATTCTTGAATGACTGGTAACTCCATACCATATGCTGTCCTACATCCACTGCGATCGCGGAGGTATCCTCCAGCATATCACTGAGGTCTGCGATCATACGGTTCGGATATCTTTCTGGTGTGGCATCATCAACTGCCTGAAGATTTTCTTTAATCTCTGTGCAGACATTCAACCAGTCACTTACACCCTCTATATCAGGATCATCCACTTTTGCAAGACAATCAATCACTGCTCCTGTCTCTGCCTGAAGCTTTACCTCATTCTCACCATTCTCATGGATATTTCTCTGAAGATTGTATGGATCAATATCTATACGTATGATCTTTGCACCTCTGGCAAATTCATGTACTTTGGTTCCGATCTGTCTGGTACACAAAGAAATGCCAAAACAGAGAAGCAGATCGCTTTTTGCATTGGCGATCATATTTGCATAACGGTGTCCATAGGCACCGCCGATGCACCCGAAATTCAGCGGATGGTCGTATCCCAGAACTGATTTCGCCAGAACGCTGGTGATGATCGGAATCTGTCTCTTCTGTGCAAAGCGGATCAGTTTCTGCTGGCTGAAGCTGCTGTCCACACCATGGCCCAGCATGATCACCGGACGTTTTGCCTGTTCCAGTGCTTCCAGAATCGTATCTGCCGCCTGCTGTGCTGCAGCTGCATCTGTATGTTTGTCCTCAAAAGTCATGTCATAGACGGATTCTCCACTTCACTTCTCTGGATATTCATGGGAAGGTCGATAAGCACCGGTCCTCTGCGTCCTGTGGTTGCAATATGGTATGCTTTATTTAATTCCTCCACAATGTCCTCAGGGTTTCGTATCTGAACAGCATATTTGGTGATCGGTTTCGCCATTGCCACAATATCTGTCTCCTGGAATCCCTGCTGACGCAGCCCCTTGATTCCTGAATACTCATAAGTGTTCAGCTGTCCTGTGAGAAAGATCACAGGCAGGGAATCATAATAGGCATCTGCCACACCGCTCAGAAGGTTGATGGCTCCCGGTCCGCTGGTAGCATAGGCGCAGGCACATTCTTCCTTCGCCTGTGCATATCCGCAGGCTGCGAAAGCTGCCCCCTGTTCATTGTAACTGGAATGATTCTCTGTCTCCGGATTTCTTTCAATGGAATCTACCAGATGTGCGATCATCGTTCCCTGGTATCCAAAGAAATGACGGATTCCTTTTTTCTGCAAAAACGTAACAATATAATCTGAAAGTTTCATATTCCCTCCCGTCAGATCAGCGTGCCGATCTTACTTCTCTGTACTGTCTTTCCTGTTTTCTCCAGTACGTCTACATAGATGTCAAAAATCTCTTCGTCCTCTGCAAAGAGTTCATTCTTCTGCAGACTCTTCTGCATCATCTTGAAATAGGGACGAAATACCCTCTCAAGTGTCATATAATCTTCATTCTTATACAAGTTCTTAATGTAGTCTTTCTGCTTCTCATAGGAAACACTCAGATTCAGGCGCTCCCCACAGAACTCTACATAATCCCAGCATTCATTGAAATAGTCTTTATGCCGCCTGCTTCTGGCAAGTTTGCGGGCATTTTTCATTCGCTCTTTACAGTATTTCTCAAAGTTTCCGGATTCTTTCCAGAACTGTGTATAGCTTACCCTCGCACTGACTGCCAGCGCAATGGGTGTCACATAGCGGGGTTCCTTTGCATCTTTATAATTCTTTCCATAGCTTATGGTAAGATACTCTGCGATTTTTGCCGGAACCTGGAGTTCTGCACCTTCCAGAGTGACACGTTTACTCTCCGCAAAATTTCTGCAGGGAAAATGGTAGTCTGTTTTCTTCTTTTGAGGATATATTTATTTGCTCCGGGCTGCTGGCAGGATCTGACAAGCCTGTCATACAAATGTGCAGCCTGTCCCTGGCGCCCGGTTATCATGCACTGCAGCCGCATAATTGTACGGTTCACCCTGCTCCTGAAATTTCTATCTGCATAGTTGATATGACAGAGCTCTGTCCATGCATTCTCATCTCTGGATAATCTGCGTTCTGCTTTTACAGAGGCTGCCGGCGTTCTGAGCGGAAAAATACTGACTCCTATTCCCGGGAATGCGTAGTCTCTGGTGTTGTCCAGATTCAGGCACAGAGTATCTGTATTGGTGTATCTCAGATAAAATCCTGAGAACCATTTGTGGCTCTTCATGGATTCCAGTGCTCTCTTTTCCCTTGGATCTTCATCCACAGCCAGACGGAACCGTTCCATATCCGCTGTTTTCATCAGCACAACTCCAAACATGGGATTCTGTGGGAAAGGATGCCCTTCCACTGCGCAGAGTGTCAGTCGTGGAGAGAGGTAATATTCTATTTTATTCCGGCGGCATATTTCATCGATTTCCTGTAATAATGATAAAATCACCTTTTGTTTTTTGTTCAACTCTTTACTCCATTTCTATTGATGTCACTTAACAGTTACAGTCTGCACGATTTTCTTAATATCTTCAATACTTTCATATTTATCAAGCCATTTATCAAGCACAACTGTAATATCCGTCTTCTTTCCAAAGCTTTTCGCCTGTCTGCTGCCATCGTTCAGATCATTGATAAAAATACGGTACAGCTCTGTTTTTACATAAGAAGGCATCTCATATTCCAGTGCTTTCTTATAATTTGCAAAAGCCTCCCTGGTCTGTCCCTGTTTCATCCTGACATCACCCACCAGCTTATAAGCGCAGGCTTTCTCTTCTCTGCGGAACTGACGGTTTCGTACCTGTTCTGCAAGCCACTCCAATTCGCTCTCCTCACCTGTACAGATGATCTGGGTGCGCAGTTCTGCAAGCTCATTGGAATACCCCAGCCGCTTCCATGCTCTTGTAAGAGCTTTCCTGTACATCTTATGTTCTTCTGAAACTTTAACCTGTATATCCGCCGGCGCTTTAACTTCTTCAGTTTCTGCTGACGGATCTGATACTTTTTTATTCACATCATCAGCCGATGTTTCATCTGATGTTCTATCTGATTTTATCTGTTTTCTGCTTTTTCCCGGATTTTTCTCCACACTGACTGGCGTGATCATCTGTGTGCCGATCACAGCCCGGATTTCACCGATTTCTTTCTCTATCTCGCTCTGCGTACGTGCACACACTGTTTTTGCCAGATATAATGCTCCCTGGATATCATCATCCTCAGGTATCAGACGACTCCACAGCTCCATCAATGCGAGAGCCTCCTTCTTGTTGTGGTTTGCAATAAGCTCTTCACAGCTTTTCAGGATTTCAGATTTGTATCCTCTGAAGAATCTATCCATCTCCATCCATACAATTCCGTTAGTTGTCTTATTCTTTACCTGAAGATAAAGCTCTGCCGCTTTCTGCATCTCGCCATCCATCCAGAGGATATCTGCCTTATATTTCAGGAAATAACCATCCTCAGGAAACATCTTAAGAGCCTTATCAAGAAAACGTTCTGCTTCGATCCGGTTCTCTCCCGCATCCTCCATCAGGAACCTGCACTTAAATTTCATAAATCCCGGATGTCCCGGATATTTCTGCAAAAGGTCGCTGATGATCTGCTCTGCTTCCTTCATCCTGTGAAACTCATAGTGATCCGCTGCTTTCCGGAAAAGCTCAATATCTTCCTTCAGTTTCTCCATATCAGAGCTCAGATGATCCCATTGCTTACGGATCTGCAGCATTCTATATGCCTTTGATACACGTTCTGTATAAAACAGAGTCAGCATTGCTACATAGAATATATCATCCGGTATTTCCACAAGTATCGGATGATAAAAGGCATAAATATTGGTATAGTCTTCCCTTCCGATAAAGTCAGCACTAAGCTGATTCTTATAATAAGAGCCAAAAAGTGCACTCAGCTTACGGAAAGATCTGCTTTCCACCAGCTCACTGATCTTAAGTCCTGATTCATCGATCGCTCTCTGCAGGTCCAGTGCAACAGCGCGGGCTTTCATTGCAAGCCCATCCTGGCGGACCTTATGGCTTTTTTTCGCAATGCGCATATTGTAGAACTTTCGGAACACACTGTCCCAGCGCAATCTCTCCTTATTGATCTTCGGCATGTATTCTTCACGTAGCTCCTGATAAGGAAGATCATCTACACACACTGCTACATGACCCTCCCTCTTATCATGAGGAGGCATATATGACCACTCGTCTCCATAATGCCAGATCAGATAGTCACTGCACTTATTTGGGATCATTGCCTTTTTTCCCTCAAAGATGCCCTCCTTTACAGGGAACATCATATCCTTATCAAAAAGAAACGGGCAGCCGCCCCAACGCATGGCATAACGGTCACATTCCTCTTCTTTATAGGAGAACATAATCTTTTCAAGCTTTGCCAGTGTTCTTTTTTTACCAAGAAAAATATAAGAAAGAAGATACTTCAGATACATGGATGCAGGTATCTCCCAGCGGTCGCTGTAGCCTACAGAAATATTAATAAGATCTGAGTAGATCATCATGTGTGTTCTATATTTCTCGTATTCTTTGTCGTCAGCCGGAACAGGATCCAGTGTAAGAATGTCTATGATTTCTCCGCCGCAGTCCTTCCCGATGATCTGGCTCTTATGGATGGCACAGGTATTGGTGGATGCGTAGCGCGGAAATGAATTTGTATAGTTTCTGTCCACCTCCGAACACTGTATCTCTCTGTCAGGCGGGAGTTCTGTTTTGCATATCTCTATGAATTTCTCCCAGTCCGGACGTGGCATATAAAGGTCTACATCATCATCCCAGGGAACAAATCCCTCATGTCTGAGAGCTCCGATCAGGGAGCCTCCTGCCAGCACGTATCTGAGGTTATGTTCTCTGCAGATTTCATCAACCTCCCTGAAAAGCTTCAGGAGGTATTTCTGTTTCTCCGTCATGAATTGTCCTTTCTGTTGATTGTTTCCAAAATTTCTATTATTCTTACCGACTCATCATAGAAAAGCCGGGTACATTCTGTCCGTTTGTCTCTGATCATGATCATCAGCTCCTGCAGCAGATAGCGGAAACCATTTCCCTCGAAGTTAAAGCTGTACCTTTTCAGAAATTCTTTTCCTGAAATATTGGCTTCAAAGTATCCGGTGTTCCACCAGTCATTAGGGATAGTTACCCTGCCGTTGCTTCCGATGATCACAAGTTCATTCTCAATGTCAACCGTTGTTCCGATCTCAATAGTCGCCAGTGCACCGGCGTATTTCATGGAAATCATATCATATACAAAACGGCCTTCCTGATTGCGGACCGCATTGGTGTTGATATCCTGGCATTTTTTTCCCAGCAGTTTCAGTACTGCGCAGATAGCTGTGCAGACCGTCTCATTAAAAGTCCTGCCGCCCTCGAAATCATCCTGGAGATTGCACATTTGACACTTACCAGATCTCCCACCAGGTTACTGTGTACCAGCCATACCAGCTGATTAAACGCCCGCAGGTAGACCAGTGTGGTCCGTTCAATGAGAACCACATTGTTCTCCCTTGCCACCTGAAACAGGTAGCGCAGTTTCTCTGAGGAAAGCGTCATGGGCGAATCACTGATCACATATTTTCCTTTTTTCAGCGCTCGTTCGATATATTCCGCTCTCCGGTTCAGCGAAGTCTTGATATAAACAATATCTACATCTGCCAGAAATTCATCATAGCTGTTCCAACAGGAACCTAACTCATATTTATCACAGAATCTCTGTGCAGTCTCGTGATCCTCACTGAATACACGCTCCACATGAACCCCGCTGACATATTTGGATTCTTCCACAAAATCATTATCCCTGATGTCATCTGTCACGATTCCCATATTAAAGATAACACCTTCACTGCGAAGCTTTGTACTGGAAATGTTCTTGGTCCTTTCCAGATAAACTACATCACAGTAGTTCTTAAGGTAATCGAATTTCCCTCTCCAGTCAGATCCTACCACCAGGACATCAATATCATACTTAATGATGTCATTGACCTTCTGTCCCTGATATTCCTCAATGATGATCTCATCTGCCAGCCCCGTCCTACGCACATTCTCGATTCTCTTAATGAGGCTGTCCCGCACATTGAGTTTGCCCCGCTCAATGTCAAAGCTCTCACTTGTGACACCTACGATCAGATAATCACCAAGTGCTTTTGCTCTTTTGATAATATTGTAGTGGCCTTTATGAAAAAGATCAAAAGTGCCATATGTGATTACTCTCTTCATTCTTTCGTCATAACTCCCCTGAAAAAAATATTCTTATTTTGCCGAACAGTTTTCCTGCTCCATACGTTACTGTTCACTCCGTTCACAGTAACCTCCATACGATAGATACTTTGATTATATCATACTTCCCAACTTCCGTCACCTGTCCGTTACAAAAATGTTAAATTCGCGTTAGCTTTAGTTACTGTTCTCTCCGTTCACAGTAACTAAGCCAAAATTCATTCCAGATTGCCTGCGGCAATGGAATTTTGGCTTGTATGTCTCGGGATTTTGGCATATTCATGCCAAAAACACCTCGCGGGATAGTGGTGTGTAAACAGTAGCGTTAAATTTACAAAAAGAAGAGTCTTGAAATACTGTTTTTTTGTATCTCAAAACTCTTCCTTTGTATTTATGATCCTTTATTGTCCATCGTTCTGGTAGTAGCTTCCAGTTCCTGGATCAGGTCTTCCAGCGAAAGCTCCTCTTCCCCTTTGATCAGTTCATCAGGATATCATCCAGATTATCCTCTTCAATCTCCAGCTCCATGCCGGCCACATTGCTGAAGCCTTCATGCCTGTCGGAAGAAGTATGATCCGGTGTATCCTCGTCCATATTTACTTCTCCACATGTCCGTCCTGCTCACTCTCTGAATCAAGCGTTGCCGCAAGCTCTGCAATGGCTTCTTTCTTCTTAGAAGTTCATATTCATCATATTCGCTGTCATACTCTTCTTCC
>ENA-OQCS01001750-OQCS01001750.1-human-gut-metagenome-genome-assembly--contig:-NODE-1750-length-10585-cov-1.779403_pt1 | contig 10585 bp, 17 predicted proteins | sample MGYA00242757_ERZ504575 | MGnify/ENA primary metagenome ERZ504575 (study PRJEB26092, sample SAMD00036297) | human gut metagenome | host: Homo sapiens | study: EMG produced TPA metagenomics assembly of... | reverse complement strand
GGGGAGAAATCTTATGGCTAAAGAAATGATCGCAATGATCCTGGCAGGCGGCCAGGCTCGCGTCTGTACGCGCTGACCCAGAAGCTCGCCAAGCCGGCAGTTCCGTTTGGCGGAAAGTATCGTATCATCGACTTCCCGCTGTCCAACTGTGTCAATTCTGATATTGACACGGTGGGCATCCTGACCCAGTATCAGCCCCTCGTCCTGAACGAGTACATCGGCAACGGCCAGCCGTGGGACCTTGACCGCCTGCACGGCGGTGTTCACGTTCTGCCGCCGTACCAGCAGCTTCCGGCTCTGACTGGTACAAGGGCACGGCCAACGCCATCTATCAGAACCTGTCTTTCATTGACCGCTATGACCCAAGTATGTCATCATCTGTCCGGCGACCAGATCTGCAAGCAGGATTACTCTGACTTCCTGCGCTTCCATAAGGAGAAGAACGCAGAGTTCTCCGTCGCCGTCATGGAGGTGCCATGGAGCGAGGCATCCCGCTTCGGCCTGATGGTCACCGACGAGGATGACCGCATCAACGCCTTCCAGGAAAAGCCGAAGGAGCCCAAGTCCAATCTGGCTTCCATGGGCATCTACATCTTCAACTGGGACATCCTGAAGAAATACCTGAGCGAGGACGAGGCTGACCCCAACTCCGAGAACGACTTTGGCAAGAACGTCATTCCCAACCTGCTGAAGGATGGCCGCCGTATGTATGCGTACCACTTCAGCGGCTACTGGAAGGACGTCGCACGATCTCCAGCCTGTGGCAGGCCAACATGGAGGTCCTGGACCGAAGCATTCCGGCATCAACCTGTTCGATGAGAACTGGAAGATCTACTCCCGCAACACGGGCCGTCCCTGCCAGCAGATTGGCAGCGACGCCACCATCTCCAACTCGATGATCTCCGAGGGCTGCAAGGTCAACGGTACGGTCAACAATTCCATCCTGTTCCCCGGCGCAGTCGTTGAGAAGGGCGCTACGGTGGAAGCAGCCGTCGTTATGGGCGGCACGGTCATCAAGGCCGGTGCGTCCGTCAAGCACTGCATCGTGGCCGAGAACGTCACGATCGAGGAGGGCGCAACCGTCGGCGCTATGCCCGAGGGCGGCCTGAACATTGCCGAGCCCGGCGATGTCGCCACCGTCGGCTCCGGCGTTGTCATCGGCAAGGGCGCAGTGGTTGGCCCCAAGGCAATGGTCTCCAGCGATGTAAAGGATGGTGAGGAACAATGGTAAACAGCAATGTGAATGCTCTCGCGTCATTTTCGCCAATACGTATGATAACCTCGTTCCCGAACTGGTGGCGGAGCGCTCCATGGCCTCCATCCCGTTCGGCGGACGTACCGCCTGATCGACTTCACGCTGTCCAGCATGGCCAACGCCGGCATCGACAACGTGTCCGTCATCGTGCGTAAAAACTACCACTCTCTGATGGATCACCTGGGCGCAGGCCGTGAGTGGGACCTGACCCGTAAGCGCGGCGGCCTGAACATCGTCCCGCCCTTTGCCGAGCGCAGCGTCAAGCTGTACTCCGGCCGTGTGGACGCACTGGACAGCATCCTGAACTGGCTCGAGGTGCAGAAGGAGCGCTACGTCATCCTGTCCGACTCCTACATTGCCATGAACTTCGACTTCAATAAGCTGATCGATGCTCATGTCAAGTCCGGCGCTGACGTCACGATGGTTTACAACCGCGCCGCCATCCCCGAGGGTGCCCGCAGTGATAACTACACCATCCGTCTGGATGACAATGACCGCGTTGTTGAGATTCTGTCCAACGACTACCGCATCGGTGAGCAGAACCTCGCCATGAACATCTATGTCATTGAGCGCGAGAGCCTGATCCACCTGATCCACGATGCCTCCGTCCGCGGCCTCGTCTACTTCGAGCGCGACATCCTGGCCCGCAACCTCAAGCTGCTGAACGTCCATGCCTACCGGTTCGACGGCTATGTCGCCCGCGTCTCCGACATGAAGAGCTACTTCGACGAGAATATGCGTCTGCTCCAGGAAGGCAGCATGGACGCCCTGTTCGGACCCGCGCCCATCTACACGAAGATTCGTGACGATAACCCGACCCGCTACCTGGAGGCAGCTCTGTCAAGAACAGCCTGCTGGCTGACGGCTGCGTCATCGAGGCTCCGTTGAGAACAGCGTGCTGTTCCGCGGCTGCAAGATCAAGAAGGCGCTGTTGTCAAGAACTGCGTCCTGATGCAGGATACCGTTGTTGAGCCGAACTGCAATGTGGAGTACGTCGTCACCGACAAGAACGTCCACATCACCGAGGACAAGAAGCTGACCGGCACCGACACCTTCCCGGTGTTCGTCGCCAAGGGCCACAGCGTATAAAATACCCCCGCCAGCAAAACGCTGACACAGGGAGACATAACGCTCATAGAGGTCGAACTCCCTCTCCCCGGAGACGACTTTGATGAGAGGGCGGGGGAGAGCCAGACTTTCCCTCGCCCTCATTTTGTGAAACTCGCACGGAGGTGCTTATGAAAATCCTGTACGCAGCCAGCGAGGCTGCACCCTTTGCCAGTCCGGCGGCCTGGCCGATGTTGCGGGCGCTCTGCCCAAGGCGCTGGTCCGCGACGGCATCGACGCCCGCGTCGTTATGCCGCTGTACGGCGACCTGAAATTCAAGGATACGCTGACCTATGTCACCAACTTCAGCGTGCCCGTGGGCTGGCGCAGCCAGTACTGCGGCCTGTTCAAGGCCGAGCGCGACGGCGTTGTCTTTTACTTCATCGACAACGAGTATTACTTCAAGCGCAGCGGCCTGTACGGCTTCTATGACGACGGCGAGCGTTTCGCGTTCTTCTCCCGCGCCATTCTGGAGATGCTGTTCTACACCGACTTTGAGCCGGACATCATCAACTGCAATGACTGGCAGACCGCACTGACGCCCGTCTACCTGAATCTGTACTACCGCCATCTGGATAAGTTCAGCCGCATCAAGACGGTGTTCACGATCCACAACATTGCCTACCAGGGCAAGTATGGTCTGGATATTCTCGAGGATACCTGCGGCATCGGCGCACGTGACGCCCATGTTGTGGAGTATGACGGCTGTGCCAACTTCATGAAGGGCGCTATCGAGTGTGCAGACAAGGTCACCACCGTCAGCCCGACCTACGCGCAGGAAATCCTCGACCCGTGGTTCAGCCACGGTCTGGACGGCTTGCTGCGCCAGAAGCAGTATAAGCTGTGCGGCATTCTGAACGGTATTGACGTCGATGTCTTTAACCCTGCCACCGACCCTGACATTGCCAAAAACTACGACGCCGAGACCTTCCAGGAGGGCAAGGCTGTCTGCAAAGAGGCCCTGCAGGACGAGTTCGGCCTGCATAAGGACGGCAGCCCGGTCATGGCCATGGTCACCCGTCTGGTTGGCCACAAGGGCGTTGACTGGTTCAGGCCATCGCCGAGGGTCTGCTGCAGCAGGGCATCGAGCTGGTCATCCTCGGCTCCGGCGAGACCCAGTATGAGAACTTCTTCAACGAGCTGTGCGCACGCAACCCGGCCGCGTCGGTGTCTACATCGGCTTCAACGCCAAGCTGGCACAGCAGATCTACGCCGGTGCCGACATCTTCCTGATGCCGTCCCGCTCCGAGCCCTGCGGCCTGGCCAGATGGTCTCCTGCCGCTACGGCACGATCCCCGTTATCCGCGAGACCGGCGGCCTGAAGGACTCTATCCGCGACTCCGGCGACGGCTACGGCAACGGCTTTACCTTTGCCAACTACAACGCCCATGAGCTGTATGAGGCCTGCTGGCGCGCCAAGGAAGGCTATTGGCAGAAGGACGGCTGGCCCGTGCTGGTCAAGCGCGCCATGGAGTGCGACTTCAGCTGGTCCAACTCCGCCAAGAGCTACGAGGGCCTGTACAACGAGGTCGTCAACCTCTGGTAATCTTTTCATAAAATGCGGTCTTTCGTCGAAAAGCGGAGGACCGCATTTTTCGTTGAAAAAAGCAGCATTTTTCTCAAAAAATCGCTTGACATTTCTTCTGCCAGCCGTTATAATAATACACGTCGTCAGGGCCACGGCCCACGGCAAAAAGAATATGCGGATGTGGCGGAACTGGCAGACGCGCTAGATTCAGGTTCTAGTTCCCTTAAAAGAGTGTGGGTTCAAATCCTTCATCCGCACCAAGTTAAAAGCTACATTCAAAGCAATTTGGATGTAGCTTTAACTTTTTATTTTATATAGTAAGCGCCTCATGTTATAGTAGACATGGGGCGCTTTTTATGTCTATACAGATTTATACAATATATCCTGATATTATTAAAAAGGAAACACCGCTTGAATTGCAAAAACTGCGCATTGCTGCATATTGTCGCGTGAGCAAGGCTACGCCTGAACTTTTGCATAGCCTTGAAATCCAGATGCTTCATTTTAATACAATTATCACTGAAAACCCGAATTGGACACTTTACAAGGTTTACAGCGATGTTGCGTCCGGCACGCGAAAGACTGGTCGCAGCGGCTACTGCGAAATATTACGCGATGCAAGCAGCATCGGTTTGATTATATATTCGTCAAATCACTAAGCCGTTTCGGGCGGGATACGCTTGAAGCGCTATCAACTATTAGGAGATTAAAAAGCATGAACATTGGACTTTTATCCGAAGTTGAGAAAATCGACACACTGAAGATAGATGATGCCTCACTCTCTATTTTGTTTGCTGTTGCACAGGAAGAAAGCGCCACCAAAAGTGAGAATATCAAGTTTGGCATCCACCAGCGTATGCGCGAAGGAAAAGCACTTTTAAACCACACCCGCTTTTTAGGTATACCAAGGACGCCGAGGCAGCTAGTAATTGTACCCGAAGAAGCCGAAATCGTCCGCAAGATATTCTCACTGTATTTAGAAGGCAACGGTGTCCGCAAAATCAAGCGGTACTTGGAGGAGCACGGCATAAGGACGGTTACTGGAAAGGCAGAATGGAGCACATCAACAATCGACCGTATGCTAAGCAATGAGAAATATATGGGCATACTGTTGTTGCAAAAGACCTATACGCCAGATTTTTTTGACTGGGAAGCAGAAAAAGAATCGCGGGGAACTGAGTATGTATATGATCGAAGATGCGCATGAGGCGATTATTGAGAAAGAGGTATTTGAGGCGGTACAGAAGAAAAAGCGGTGGAGCACCTCTTGCAAGTGAAATTAGACTTTTTCATACGTGCACGCTTTATATTTTCATTAGATATAAAAGAAACTCGTCGGCCTTTTCCAAAATGTTTTCAAAGACATCCTTTAAAGTCTTTATTCCTACATCGAATTTACGTGCGGTTTTGTTATAATTTGTTCCTTTGCGGTGTCCCGTACCTGTAGAACGCAGTTCTTGTACTTCTCGCAAAATTTTATGTGAATCTCATAATCTTGGCAATTATGTTCTTCTAGCCAGCCCTGCAATTCATTTATACTTCCGTTCTTACATTCCCTAGTCAAAGTTTCTTTTAGTTTTGCTTCGTTTAGTGAATCGATTAAAACTTTTACCAGTGATAAAACCAGCATATCGAATTCCGGTTGGCTATTGGTCAGGGGAATTCTAATCTGTGATAGATTGTACTCATCTTGTTCTGTCAATGGAAGAAATATCGACCACCCATACTTTTTATTCCAGTAGTCAATTACTTTTGCATAATCTCTTTGAAACTTGTGGTCAATCATATTTGATTCTGATGGGAGACACATAAAATCTCTTTCAAACGTAACCCGGCTTAACTTTTCATCGCTGTCAATATTATAGCTTTTCCAATAGAGCCGCTCACTCTCTGGAAGATTTTTACCAAGGTCACCTAAATACGCTATAACACAGTCTTTATGATGGTTATCTATTTGCAATTGCCACAGCACCTGACATTGCAAGCTCCCATCTGTTATCGTATACAATTCTGGTTTCAAAATATATTTTTGAAGCACTTCCTTTTTGAAGAACACTGGTGTAAAGTAATATGGTGCATCTGCGTTAGTGCCAAAGTTGTTTGCCAGTTTACTTGGATTGCAAGTATATTCTTTTGTGTTTCCAATTCATCTGTTCCAATTATAAAAGTTTCATATTTTTCCTTCTTTTCGTATGGCCAATAACCGCACTGATCGACTGCATTAGGATACAAGATTTTTTTACCCATCAAAACACTATATACGTGTTTGTTTCCGAAATCCATTTGGTCTCCCCAAATGGAATAATAAAGGTCTTTATCTTTAAATGTATCAAAAAACTTATCTAAGCCGTTTTCTTCTAAAGACCCCTCGATTTCTGCCCTTATGTCAAAAAATAATAGGATTGCCATTTGCTTTGCAGCAGCATATTTCTGCAAGTATTTTAACTTAACTGAAACCGTACAATTATCTTTCTGATACCGAACGGCCTCTTCTGTTTCGCCATCCATACAAAGCTCAAAATAGCTATGCTTAATTGAGTCGTAGTAAAGATTATTGAGGAGAATAAATTCCTGTGCCAATTCTACACAATCGGGAATCACGCCATAAAAGTTTCTGTAATAAAGCAGTGGCTCTATTCCGCCGGTAACGAGATTCCTTTTATATGTATAGGTACTTCCGCCACCCTCAAATCCCGGTCCATCTGACATACCATCTGTGTCCCATGAAAAGTCTCGAAATACAGATTTTACTTTTGTCTTTTTAATAAGGGCACACCAAAAGTGTGCTTCTGCCCTATTCAATATATCTTTTCCGGACACACGAACCCAAGATTCTTTACCATAGGAATCGCTTACATATTTAATGTTCTGTTCCTGCTTGTAATACGCTTCAGCGTCCTGCATAGTATCCTCCCATTGCGATGAACTTTAATAAAAACCACGATACACATTTATACATTCAAATACTACAATATTTCTAATTACAACTTTACACCAATTGTTTGCAAGAAACAAGATTTTTTGCAAATTCATATATTAGAATAGTTGATGTTCTTTTGACCTATTCCGTTTTCACCGGGTATCTTTTTTGTCACGTCGAGACAAAATCCTCGAACGTTTGTTCGGGGATTTTTTGTTTTAGTGATTTGTTTGGGATGACAAGCATCGCCCCCTGCGCCGTAGGGGCGGATTCCGTATCCGCCCACGGAGCCTTGCCATTACTGCAACGTCCCGGGTCGCTGGCGAGCATTGACCCCTGCGGTGCTGTAGGCGTGATGCCCTATGCAACTGCGAAATGTACGCAGTACAAATACACCTATCCTGCACGCAAAACATTTTGCAATTTTTTTCCCGCGTTACACCGACCAAAAGCGACTGTTTTTGCAGGCACTACAGCTGTACTTCTCTTGCAATCTGCACGGGATGCGCTATAATGTGGATTGTCACGCGAGCCGCCTGTGCGGGCGGCTGCAAACGGCACACACCTTGCAAAACGTGCCCGCCTATTATAATAAGGAAGAGGAGCTTCACATGAATCAATTCACCAAGGCGGTCAAGTCGCTGGCCGCCAAGTACAACGAGACCAGCTTGATCCTGCGTATTGCCATCGGTCTGCTTATCGGTGCGGCGCTGGCACTGATCTGCCCGGTGCCGTATGGCTGGAAGAATTCGGCAGCCTGTTTGTCGGCGCGTTGAAAGGCATTGCCCCGGTGCTGGTTTTCGTCATCGTTGCCAGCGCACTGGCACAGGGTTCATCCAAGCTGGACCGTCGCTTCGGCACCGTTGTCTGGCTGTATATGCTGACGACCTTTGTGGCCGCGGCGCTGAGCGTGGTGACCAGCAAGCTGTTCCCGCAGACGCTGGTTCTGGCCGAGGCCGCCACGGCGGATGTTGTGCCGCAGGGGCTGGGTGACGTCATGCACACGCTGCTGGCCAACATTGTTTCCAACCCGGTGGCGTCGATCATGAACGGTAACTACATCGGCATCCTGATGTGGGCCTGCCTGTTCGGCCTGGCGATGAAGCGCCTCGGAAGTGACACGACTAAGGACTTTATGGCCAACACTGCGGACGCGGTCTCCACCATCGTGCGCTGGATCATCAACTGGCACCGTTCGGCATCATGGGACTGGTTTTCGTCAATGTGTCGGACAACGGCCTGTCTATCTTCACTCAGTATGGCCGCCTGCTGCTTTTGCTGGTCGGCACTATGCTGCTGATGGCGCTGGTCATCAATCCGCTGATCATCTTCATCTATCTGCACCGCAACCCGTACCGCTGGTGCTTCGCTGTCTGCGTGAGAGCGGCCTGACCGCCTTTTTTACCCGCAGTTCCGCGGCCAACATCCCGGTCAATATGTCTCTGTGTGAGAAGCTCGGCCTGGATAAGGACATCTACTCCGTCTCTATTCCGCTTGGTGCGACTATCAACATGGACGGCGCGGCCATCACCATCACGATCATGACGCTGGCTGCGGCCAACACGCTGGGCATGAAGATCTCTTTGCCCGCCGCTATCCTGCTGTCCATCATGTCGGCACTGGGCGCGTGCGGTGCCTCCGGCGTTGCGGGCGGTTCGCTGCTGCTGATTCCTATGGCCTGCTCGCTGTTCGGCATCTCCAATGACATTGCAATGCAGGTCGTTGGTGTCGGCTTTATCATTGGTGTCATCCAGGATTCGGTCGAGACGGCGCTGAACTCCGCTGGCGACGTTGAGTTTGCCGCTACCGCCGAGTATCACCAATGGCTGAAGGAGGGCAAGCCTCTGCCGGATTTCATGGCGTAAAGTGGATGTAAAATCGTACAGCCCCGGTTCCAGTGCAGGACCGGGGCTGTTGCTGTATCTATAGAAGAAAAGCGCGAACCGCCAGCGCTGTGGAGGGCAATGCTCGCCAGCGACCCGGGATGTTTGCAGTAATGGCAAGGCTCCGCGGGCGGATATAGAATCCGCCCCTACGGTGCGGGGGACGATGCTTGTCATCCCAAACAAATCACTAAAACAAAAATCCCCGAACAAACGTTCGAGGATTTTGGTGCGGATGAAGGGATTTGAACCCACACTCTTTTAAGGGAACTAGAACCTGAATCTAGCGCGTCTGCCAGTTCCGCCACATCCGCATATTCTTTTCGCCGTGGGCCGTGGCCCTGACGACGTGTATTATTATAGCCAAACCGCAAACAAATGTCAAGCGTTTTCCGCAAAAAAATGCCAAACTTTTTATATTTTTGTGAACATGCGTAAAAACTTCGCAAACGTCAAACGCGCCGCGCAAAACTTGCATTTGCGCCATAAGCTGTTATAATAAAAGCATATAGTAAAAGCATGCAACCGTGAGCAAAACGCATGTTTTGCAAAATCAAAATGCAGTATATGGATGAAAGACAAGCCGAACACAACTATATGCTGTACGCCCTCGAGAACAATTCGGAGCTTTGCCCATCCCTAAAGCATGAATTATGGAGGTGACCCACTATGTGGACACGCGAACTTTTAAAAACCAACGCCAAGCAGGCCCTGCAGGGACGCTACTGGCGTTCCTTCTGGATCTGTCTGGTGCTCAGCTTTGTAGGGCTGGGCGGGCAGGGCCAACAGCGGCAATGCGGCGCGGCAGGCTGTCAGCACCGTTACGGACGACACGACGGCCTATGACATCATCAACAGTATCCCCGACAGTATGCTGGGGGCGATCCTCGTCGGTATGCTCATCGGCTCTATTGCCGCGCTTTGCTGGGCACTCTTTGTCGTCTACCCGCTCAACGTCGGCCGCTGCCGCTATTTTATGGAGAGCCGCCAGTCCCTGACGCCCGTCTCCACCGTCGTCAGCACCTTCCGCCGCCCCTACGGCAACCCCATCGTGGTGCAGTTGCTTACCGACCTGAAAATCGCGCTGGGCTTCCTGTTGCTCATTGTGCCTGGCATTTACTGGAGTATTGCTATGAGCTGGTGCCCTACCTGCTGGCCGAAAACCCCTATATGTCTGCCACCCGCGCTATGGAACTGAGCAAGGAGATGATGGAGGGCGAGAAGTGGAATTTCTTCATCCTCAAGCTGTCCTTCTTTGGCTGGCTGCTGCTCTGCGTGTTCACCTTCGGCATCGGCGGCTTCTTTTTGGAACCGTACATGCAGGCGACCTACGCGGAATTTTATGCCGCTATGCGCAGCAAGGCACTGGCCATGGGCATGACGACTACCGACGAGCTCGGCGGCTTTGTGCGGCATGATACCTACCCCAACGACATGGACTTCTGATTCAGAATAAACCCGCGAAACGCCGCGGAAACGGGAGCTGCTCCTGTTTCCGCGGCGTTTTTTGGCAAAGCCCCGCGCACGATTTCACACTTCTTCAAACCATTGTCGCAAAATTATCACAATTTATCACTATAATAAAAGACATTAATGAAATGAAAGGGGAGTGCGCACTTTGATCGAAGTAGAGCATCTGACAAAGCGCTACGGCAGCCACACCGCGGTGGACGACATCAGCTTCACCGTGGAGGATGGCGGCATCTACGGCCTGCTCGGCCCCAACGGCGCGGGCAAATCGACCACCATGAACATTATTACCGGCTACATTTCGGCCACGGACGGCACGGTCAAAATCGACGGCCATGACATCGCCGACGAGCCCGCCGCGGCCAAGGCCTGCATCGGCTACCTGCCGGAGCTGCCGCCGCTGTATCAGGAGATGACCGTGC
>ENA-OQCS01001749-OQCS01001749.1-human-gut-metagenome-genome-assembly--contig:-NODE-1749-length-10588-cov-1.856037_pt1 | contig 10588 bp, 10 predicted proteins | sample MGYA00242757_ERZ504575 | MGnify/ENA primary metagenome ERZ504575 (study PRJEB26092, sample SAMD00036297) | human gut metagenome | host: Homo sapiens | study: EMG produced TPA metagenomics assembly of... | reverse complement strand
ATCAGGGATTTCGAAAATTCAGTATTAGAACCAGGCTGATCATAGCGCTTTTCCTGATCTCTATTGTACCATTAACAGGAATCAGCTTCTATTCGTTTCATATTTTCAGAAGCGCTTCGGGAAAAACTTCCACTTCCATCTCACAGACTTATCCATGATCAATCTGAATATGGTAAGTGAGATTGAAAAGTATCAGTATCTCTGCGGCTCCATCTGCATCAGTCAGGAAATCAAGGACGGTCTTCTGAAAAAGGGTATGACAGATACGGAAAAGAATCAAGCCATCAATGAAATCCAACATATGATTCGAAGTAAAATCATCTATCCTGCACAGGCAAAAAACATTACAGTATATGATACAGATGGGAATATTTTTATGATTTGGGATATGATGGGTTATATTCGGATGATGTAAGCAGGATCCTGAGTCGTCTTGAAGAAGAAAATCAGGATGTATGGGCATACGCACATACTTACCGTAACCGGGACATCCTGATTCTTGGAAGAAGAATTTATGAACAATACAGTCAGAGTCGTGTAATTGGTTATACCCTGATTTCCATTGATGAAAAATTTTTTCCAAAACAGTACTGGAACCAGTAGGTCTGGCTGACTCTTCCAATATTATGTATCTGAATATGGATGGAACAATCCTTCTTCCTGGGATCGTAGTATTCAACTGGGGCAAAAAACCGAAAAAAAGCTGCTGAAAAATATTCAAGCAAGACTTCCAAACAGAACAGATTTTTTCAGCATTTACAAAGATGGCGAAGAACAGCTGGTTACTTATATTTTCAATAAAAACCTGAACCAGCTGTTTGTATATACCATGCCATATCATTATATTAATTCTGAAGTTAACACTATGTTTTGGAAAATCCTGGCTGTGGCATTCTTCCTTGTTCTACTCTGCATTGGAATTGTAGCTATGGTGTATCCTGGAATTACCTCCCCCATCAGAAGCATGCTGGATTTTTGCAGGGAATTATCAAAGGGAAATCTTTCCGTACGGATCCAGGATGACCACAAAGACGAACTTTCCGATCTTTCCGGAAGCATGAATCATATGGCAGATACCATTGAGAGCCTGATGAAACAACAGAAAAGCCAGGAAAAGAAAAAAAGAGAATTGGAGCTACAGATGCTTCAATATCAGTTAAATCCTCATTTTCTTTTCAACACTTTAAAACAGTCTGCGCTTTGTAGCCGCCATGCATAAAGACCAGATTGTAAGTGATGGAATCAGGCCCTCAGCAGTCTTTTGCAAAATACACTGACTAATAAAAACGAGTATATAACCATTCAGGAAGAGCTTGAGAACCTGGAAAACTACTTCGCGATTTTAAGAATCCGGTATGCCGGAAGCTTTGAGTACTCTTTTGACGTAGAAGAGGAAGAACTGCTCTCCTGCCTTGTTCCTAAACTAATCCTGCAGCCCCTTGCAGAAAATTCTGTTATGCATGGTTCTTCTGATGACGGCTCCGTTATGGAAATTCTAATCACCTGTTGGGAAGAAAACAATCATCTTATCATAGAACTCTGTGACAATGGAAAAGGATTTGAAGTGACACCTGCAGCGCTGGAACCTCATACAAACCGGAAAAAGATTGGAATTACCAATGTAAATGACCGAATACAGCTGAATTTTGGAAAGGAATATGGACTTAAGGTCAATAGTCACCCTGGAGAAGGAACCACATGTACGCTGACTCTTCCCTTACTATATGTACAAGAACTGTCAAAAGATTATAACAGCTAAAAATCACAACCACTTTTGCCCACAGAAAGGACTTTTATGTACAGTATATTAATTATTGACGATGAACCAATCGTAAAAATTGCGCTTCGCTCCATTCTTCCCTGGGAAGAGCATGGTTTTTCATTTGTGGAACAGCATCAAATGGTCTTGAGGCTGTTCCACTGATTGAAAAACATCATCCGGATATCATTATCACTGACCTGAAAATGCCTGAAATGGACGGACTGGAACTAATTCGTTTTCTGAAGGAAAAGAATATCCCGGAGAAATACTGGTACTAAGCAACTACGAAGACTTCGATTCAGTAAGAAGTGCATTGCTTTTAGGTGCTGCGGACTATCTGTTAAAAATCAAAATTCAACCAGATACACTCCTTGCCTGTCTGAACAAAACCACAAAAAAAAATGCAAAATACAGCTGACCGAAAAGATTCCATTCTGAAAACAGACATCACTGAACCCATAACCGATCATCTTCTCTCCTTTTTTCAGGGAGAAGAGTCTCTCGATTCGTTCATTGAAAGATATGGAGCAGAAAAATTTGGATTTATGAAACATTCCTGTGCTGTATGCTATGTAACGTTTGAAAAATTTTTTATCAAATGATGCATTTTCTATATCAGCTAATCTGCTGCGAGATATGATACTGGATGCTGTTCAGGGAGTGCTACAGCCATACATTCTTGTTCTTAGTGCCCATAATGCGCTCGTAGTATTTTCCCAAAAAGAATTAATGTGCAGTCAAGTAAAAGTGGAACAGCTGATAAAAAAGCTGTATAACCGTTTTACCATGTACCAATCCTTTGCACCAGATATGCCATATAAAGAAAATCTGAAAAATTATGAAGAGGCCAGGACCACATATCAGGACTTTCTTCATAGTGAGGGGCATTATAAAAATGATGTTGCCAAAACCCTTACATACATAGAAAATAATTACATGCACCGTCTCACATTATCCTCCATTTCGGCAAATGTCAATCTCAGCACTAGCTATTTATGCCGTGTTTTCAAGTCCGAAGTAGGAACAAGTATTACCAGTTACTTAAACAATCTGCGGATAAGAAAAGCTGCTACACTGATAAAGGAGAATACCTTTCCCTGAAGGAGATCTCCGTTATGGTAGGAATTGACGATCAACTTTATTTTAGTCGATTATTCAAAAAGTGTATGGGAATTTCACTTCTGAATATGGGAAACGATTTCATCTATAAGCAGGTAATCTGATATAAAACAGCAGGATGTCTTATAATCACAAGATATCCTGCCTTTCATATATCATAATATATTCTTTATATCAGCGTCTTCTGATAACTGCTTCCAGCATTCAGGACGATTTCTTCTTCCATACCATTATATAAGATTACCAGTTTCGCATCAATTGGAGATTTCAGATTTATTTCCGTAACCCGTTTTTCTTTCCACTTGAAATTAAGTGTGATATTACCAGGCGCTTTCACGCCTTCTGCCATCCCATCTTTCCATTCATCTGGTAATGCCGGAAGAAAAACAATTTTCTGCTCTTCATACTGAACCAGCATTTCCAGCACAGCAGCAGCAAATCCAAAATTACCATCAATCTGAAACGGAGGATGGGCACAAAGCATATTCGGATATATCCCGCCACCTACCAGACTGCATGCTTCTTCTCTTGTTAAGCGAAGCTGATTTTTTAATAAAGTCAGGGCATGATTTCCATCTCCAAGTTTTGCCCACAGGCAGGCTTTCCACGCCATACACCAGCCGGTTCCCTTATCCCCACGCCTTTCCAAAGAAGTTCTGCAGGCTTCTATAAGAGGTTCATTCTCTTTATAAATCTGGTTCCCAGGATATAATCCAAACAGGTGAGAAATATGTCTGTGATTGATATCTGCTTCCGGGTAATCATAAAACCATTCCTGAAGCTGCCCTTCTTTCCAATTTATAGAGGAAGTTTCTGAAGCACATTTTTGACTGCATTTGTAAAATCTTCTACTCCCAGAATTTTACATGCTTTTAAATATAATCCAAACAGTTCTCTCAATATGCTGATATCCATTGTTGACGCAAACGTAACACTATGTGTCGTCATATCTGGTGCAAGGAATGTATTTTCAGGTGAAGTAGAGGGAGCAGTTACATAATATCCCTTATAAGGTACCAGATAGCCCAGGTAAAATTCTACGGCCCCTTGTATAATCGGAAATGCCTTCTTTTTAAAAAGCTTCATCCAATGTATAGCAGTAATGTTCCCATAAATGACAGCATAACCATCCAGAACTCATCGGCCACATGGAATATGTACAGGGATTTTCGTCCTGTCCAAATTGTCCAACCGGGCTTGAGTGTCCCCAAATATCCAGATTATGGTGGCTTACCCAGCCAGCCAGATGATAAACATCCTGAGCTGTTTTTTCACCTTTTTTTGAGGTACGTTCTATAAGTTCAAGCAAAGGCATATGACAGTCACTTAAATTTGCTTTTTCTGCCATCCAGTAATTCATTTCCGTATTAATATTTACAGTATAATTACTGCTCCAGGGAGCACGCATATGGTGATTCCAGATTCCCTGAAGATTTGTACATTGTGAACCGGGTACAGATGAACAGATCATCAGATAGCGGGCATAATGAAACATTTTTAATGCAAGTTCATTATCGGGTGTATAATTAATGTCAAGATGCATCCTATCAAAATAATTTGCGTATACATCCATATGCGCCTTTTTTTTGCTTTTCATATTGAATGTGCTGGATGTTTTCCATCATACAGTTTCTTTTTGAAAAAAAGAGTTCTTTTTGTTTAAAATCAGTTACTCCGGACACGTAAATATACACATCATTTGGAGTATTTATAAAAAGCTTATCCGCTTGCTGATATACATTTCCACCGTTCGTTTGTACATATAATCCAATTGCAAAACGGATTCCCTGCCCCTCTTCATAAACGACAGGAACTTCGCAGGAATAATAAGGTGGTGCAACATAAATGGGTGCCTGCCCTTCTAATATAATTCCATTTTCTGCAAAAAAGCAGATTTGTGCTTTATTTCACTTTCCAGTGTTATTGACATTTCAAGATTGCAATTTGGAGAAGTATGATAATGAATTGCCATCACTGGTTCTGACATACTCACAAAAAATTCTCTTTGATAAATCAAATCATCCTGGCAGAATTCTATTTTTTCAGTTGCATTCGTCAGGCACAGTTCTCTTCTATAAAAGCTGTTTCCATTTTGAATGGGTTCTTTCACATTAATGGAAAGCGTTCCTGCAGGCAGATAGCTTTCTGTCCAGTCTCCTAACACATTTTCTTTGCAATAATTCTCTGCTCCCTGGTAATCCCCTGCAAAAATGTGTTTTCTAAAAAAATCCCAGTCGACATTTTTGTTGGGATTTTCCTTGTTTCTTCCATTTCCAGACCAAAGCGAATCCAGATTCAATTCTATTCTTTCATTTTGAAATCTTCCATAGGACATTGCTCCCATGGTTCCATTTCCAAGGGGCAGCGCTTCATTCCAGGCTTCTGCTGGTTTATCAAAAATAAGTGCTAAGCGATCCATAACCCACTCCTCAATTCTAGTACATCGTTTTCGAAATAACTATACCACTCACTTGTCTGCGAATCCGATTGCACAGGTCTAAAAGCCTCAGCGTAGCCCGCTACGCCTGCGTTTTTTATACCAGCACACTCGAATCCGCATCCTACGCGATTGGTATAGTTATTTACGAAACGATGTACTAGAAAACTTATTTTTATAATTATACACAACTCTCAGGGATTAATCAACTGGTGTAATTTCGGATTTATTGTTGAAAAATGTAGAAAAATGAATGGCTTATTTGCCTGATATATCCAAAAATAAAATATTCTTTCTCCGATTTAATCGCTCTAATATTTCTTCCGATTCAGCACTGATATTTCCAAATGCACGTTCTGGTTTTCCGAGGAAAATCCCTGGCCGTAATGCACTCCCAGGCTGTGCAGACATTCCAGCTCCTGTACTGTTTCTATCCCTTCTGCGATCAGAATTGCTCCTGTTGCATTACAGTAATCCAACAGGAGTTTCATCATGATCTCTTTTTTCTTATACTTGTGAATATCCCTTACCAGTTCTATATCCGCTTTCAGATAGTCAGGTGTGGTATTCACTACACGATTAGCCTAAATGTCCAGCTCCCACATCATCCAATGCTATCTCATATCCCTGATCCGCATAATGTTTCATGATCTGCTGCAATATCTGGTAGTTTTCTATGTCTGACCTCTCTGTTATTTCGAAGCTTTTCCTGAAATAAAGAAAGCTCCTGCCAGTGAGGTAAAGGGAACCGTCAGGATTACTCCCATACTTGCGGAAATCCCCTGCATCAGTTCAATCCCAATAGAATACATATTGATGATCTGATGATAAGAATAGTTATATGCAAAAATAAATACCAGTGTGTTGAGAGAGCCACCTGCAAAAGCAAGGATCAGCGTGTTTGACATAGTTCCCATCATATCTTTTCCAACATTCATGCCGCTTTTAAACAAGTCCCACATTCCAAGATCCGGGCGTCTGCTGTATATTTCCTGTAAAGTAGAGGCAATAGACATTCCTACATCCATTACTGCTCCCAGTGATGCGATCAGGATCCCTGCAAACAGAAGTTCATTTATTTTTATAGCTGTTTTCTCTTCCAGGTAAATCAACTCTTCAATATCACTTACATTATAACCTGTGATCTGAGTTACTTTTCCAAATATTCCTGCAAATATAACAGCCATTACAACACCGGTTACAGTTCCTGAAATTGCAGTTAATGATTTAACAGAAATTCCGGAAATCAGATAAATTGTTACTACAGTGGTTATAACGGCAACAACTACCGCTGAAAAGATTGGCGAAACACCTCTGTATATCATCGGAAGAAACAGAAACAGCACACATACAATGGTAAAGCCCAGCCCCATTACAGATGCCGCACCTTTTTTCCACCGATCAGGATAATTGCCAGAAGAAACACTGCAATCATAAAATATAAGGAAAATTCACGGTCAGCACTATATACAGATGCAATGACTTCACCCTGTGATTCACTGACCAGTGCAATGACTTTCATACCCTTTTTACAGGTTGCACCAAACAGATAGCTGGAAGAACTGATTGCTTCCACTTTTTTCGTTCTTAAATTTGCCGGAACAGAGTCGCAGCCTGACTGTCTGATTACCTACTCTGTTTCCGTTTTCTGTAAGGTTATCTGAAATAACCTCTGTTACTACTGCTTTCTCAAAGGTTCTGCCTCTGTAGAAAGAAGTTCTGTTTTTTCGATCTTATTATATTGCATCAGAAAAATGAGGAAAAGGATGCCTGTGATCACCAGGCACCCTCTCCGAAGGAAATTTTTGTTTAACATTATTTTGCTTTCACCTTAATTGTTTTGCTTGCTGCACCATACACGTTCTTGTCTGAAACTTTGGTAAATGCTTTTACTCTTACATAGTAAGTTTTTCCTTTGGACAGATTTTTAAGAGTATATGTAGTTTTTGCTGTACGGTAAGTAGTTACCTTTTTGAATGAAGAATCTGTGGAAACCTGAATTGCATAGCCGGAAACTTTTCCACCTGCTTTTCCGATCGTAACAGTGGCTGTTCCGGATTTTCCGGCTTTCACAGTTTTTAACACTGCTTTCTTTGGCACAATCTTAAATGTTACTGTCTGTGTTCCTGTATACTTTCCGATTCCATTGATGGTTGCTTTTGCCAGACCTGTATTTTTGTTATCTGTATAGGTAACTGTGTAGTCTTTTCCTGCCTTTAAGGTCTTTCCATTCAGAGTTACTTTAAGAGCCGGCTGGATCTGTTTTCCTGTATAAATCTGATTCTTCACTTTCCCTACAGATGCAGATTTAATATCTTCTGTCACACCTTTTTTAATCGTAAAGGTTTCATCAATTTTCTGGTCATTATCTGTACGATAAGTATTGATTGTAAATGTATTATCTGTTACATCAATAACAGAATAAGTCGGAACGTCTTCCTGCCATCTGTTTGCAATATAGCTCTGCATTCTTGGTACAAGATCATAATACTTGCTTCCTGATGAAGAGTTTGCTGTCATATAGAGAATACCATCCGGATTTACAACTGTCTCACCCTTTTCTGTATCCTCTACCGCATCCTTATCCATGACTGCATTCAGATAATTCAGATAAGCCACATCAGCCGGTTCCTTGGAATCTGCGGAAATATTTGCCGGTGCTTCATATCTTGTAGCCGGATTTTCTCCCGCATCCATATCCTTATCCAGTTCTGCATCAAACTCATCATCCGTATATTCTACAGTTTTATGTCCGCCCTCAAGAATATGGGTACGGGAATATGCATGATCGTGTCCTGTAAGAACAACATCTACATCATTTGCTTCAAAATAGGGTACCAGTGTATATCTGAGGTTTGTAATCTCCGGTTCATTGGAATGCTCCGCTGAACCATAGATATCCTGATGTAAGGTTACGACTCTCCAGGTACAGTTTGGATTTGCAGCAATCGCCTGTTCCATAAACTGTTTATGTTCAGCAGCATTTGTATCCTGTGTATTGAGCATCATAAACAAAGTGTTTCCATATGTGAAATAATAATCTCCACCCACAACTCCGTTAGAACCCAGGTCGCTGCTGTTTGGTGTATTAAAATGATATGTGTAGTTTGCATTATCTGCGTCATGGTTTCCAACAGTTGTTGCAACAGGAAGGGATTTCAGCACATCCGGGCTTAAATATCCGGTATACTCAATCTCGCTGGTCATTTCACTTTTTCCCGGAGATTTCTTCTTTGTTGTCTGGATCTGGTCACCTGCTGATACCACGAAGCTTGCATTTCCGCCTGTTTTATCCATAGCTTCATTTAATGTGGTGTTCCAGTTAAAGGAATCATTTCTGACCGCATCGGACTGTGCCTGATAAAATTCTGCTGTATCAGAGCCTTTCAGTTCATTGGAAGATCCAATCTGCGGATCACCTACGAAAATAAAGCTGTAATTATTTGTTGATTTTGTAGCATATTCTGCAGGTTCTGTGTAGGTTCCATCCTCTTTTTCATAGCTGTAATAGTACACAGTATTTGCGCTCAGACCTGTGGCAATTACTTTATTGGAAACATATGCCTCATTTGTCTTTGTATTTGTAGTTGCATCTGTCTGCTCTGCAACATACACTTTTGCATTTTTCATATTTCTGCCTTCACCGATGATCAGTTTCGGCGCAGCTGTATCAGCCTGTGCTCCAAGGATATCCGCTACCATTGCAGCAATTGCACGACTTTCATCACTTTCTGTATCAAAATCAGGAAGGTTCTCATCTGAGTTTGCTTCTGCTGCGAATTCCTCTGCGTCATTCTCAGAAGTACTAAATGCTGCTACGTTTTCTCCTTCTTCCGCATTAAATGCTGCTATGCTTTCTTCTGATGCTATATCCTCTTCAGCTATTGCAGTTTTCTCTGCTATATTTACTTCTGTTGCTGCATTTGATTCTGTCTCTTCAGCCTGTGCTGCTTCCACTGTTTCACCTGCTACTGAAGTATGGGCTTCTGTTCCTGCAAAGACAGATTCACTGCTGTCACTGAAAGCATCACCTGACTGAGCGGAGAACTCCTGTGCAGCCTGTTCTTCTTTCTTTTCTGCTGTGTCAGAGTTGTCTTTTTTAGAATACCATGCGAAATTTAACTGGCTAAAGTCAGAGCCCGGAGTAAGTGAAACCTGAGTCCAGTCATTCTTAACAGCTTCCCACTCTGCTTTCCAGGATTCCCAGTTCCGGGAAATTCCCATTCCGCCTGCAAGAGAAGCAGCATCTGTTTTTCCGTCCGGTGCTGCACTTGCAAATGCCGGAGTAACCGCTCCTGCTGTCAGTGAAACTGATAAAATACCTGCCATAAAACTTTTTCGCCATAAGTTGTTCATTTTTTCATAATCCTCCTGAGAAATGAATGTTTCATCACACGATCACAGATCGGGTGTTCATTACATTGGAGAGTATAGAAACATTGAGAAAAAAGTTCAATAGACTTTACTGAGGTTTAACTATATTTAACATAGGTCTTACACTACTGTTCGCTCCGTTCTCAGTAACAGCTGACACCAAAGTACATCCTGCAGGAAATTCGGCTCAAAGTGCTTTCCTCGGACAGGTTCTGACACATTCCATGCACAAAATACATTCTGTTCCGTTTTTCCGTTTTCTGGAGTTATCGGTTATATCAACATTCATCGGACAAACTTTTTTTTTACATTTTCCACATGAAATACACTTCTCTTTGTCACACTTAACTCTGACTACAGAGAAATAACTCATAGGTTTCAGAAAGATCGTGACAGGACAAATATACTTACAGAACGCTCTGTTATCTTTGAATAGGAATGCCAGAATAATCCCCACAATATAATACAGAATATTCCCCACGATAAAAGCTATAAACATGATTTTCTCCATATTCTCTACGTGATTCAGAAAAAGTAGCACCACGAAAGAGAACGAAAATGCAAATGTAATATACCGGATGAAACCTATCTTTTTTCTTGCAGCCTGAGGCTTTTTATATGGTAAAAAGTCCAACACCATAGCTGTCCAACAGGCATATCCGCACCATCCTCTTCCAAACAAAAGTGGTCCGAATATTTTTGCAACAACATAATGGATCGTAGCTGCTTCAAATACTCCGGTAAACAGATAATACCAAAACCTTCAATCTATCTACGAATTGCTCCGCTGCAAAGCAGCTCCCACAATTCTCATCATATCTCAATATAAAGTATTTGTCTAATGTTTCTATTAAGTAAATATTTGTCAGACCAATTTGCCATAAGTACCAGAATAT
>ENA-OQCS01001748-OQCS01001748.1-human-gut-metagenome-genome-assembly--contig:-NODE-1748-length-10588-cov-1.884046_pt1 | contig 10588 bp, 13 predicted proteins | sample MGYA00242757_ERZ504575 | MGnify/ENA primary metagenome ERZ504575 (study PRJEB26092, sample SAMD00036297) | human gut metagenome | host: Homo sapiens | study: EMG produced TPA metagenomics assembly of... | reverse complement strand
TTTTACCGGAACCGGATACACCGGTGACAACCGTCAGCCTGCCCTTCGGAATATCTATCTCCAATGGCTTAACGGTATGTATCGATGCAGTAGCAAGATGAATGGTACCGTCAGCAAACAGCTCCTGCTTCTGAGCGCAGCTTTTCCGCTTTGCCGCTGCCTTTCCGGCAAGGAACGGGCCGATTTGCGAAGCAGGATTTGCTTCAATCTCCGCTATCGTTCCCTGCGCAATTACATGGCCACCGCCGGCGCCTGCTCCGGTCCCATTTCCACAAGCCAGTCTGCTTCCTGCAAATCTGCGTATCGTGGTCCACAAGGATTACAGAGTTGCCGTCTGCCACCAGGTCATGCATTACGCCGGTCAGTCCCACGATATTGGAAGGATGCAGACCGATTGACGGCTCATCCAGCACATAAAGAACTCCAGTAGTACGGTTGCGGACAGCACGCGCCAGCTGCATACGCTGCCTCTCTCCCGTAGAGAGCGTAGCAGCGGAGCGGTCAAGCGTAAGATAACCGAGTCCCAAGTCCAGCAGACGTTTTGCAGTGCCGGTAAAAGCTTCACAGATGCGTTCCGCCATCGGGCGCATTGCCTCCGGCAGGCTTTTGGGAACACGCTGCACCCATGTCACAAGCTGTGCCAACGTCATGCTGCAGGCCTCGTCCAGCGAAATGCCTAACAGCTTCGGTGCACGCGCAGCTACGGAAGACGCGTACCGTGGCAGTCGGGCAGATATCTTCCTTCAAAAACTTTTCTACGCGCTTCATGCCCTTTTCATCTTTTACCTTAGACAACGCATTTTCGACTGTATAAACAGCGTTGAAGTAGGTAAAATCAAGCTCGGCAAAATCGTTGGAATTGCTTTTCTTCGGATGGTAGAGAATATGCTTTTTCTCTGCAGGACCGTGATAAACGATTTCCTTCTCCCGCTCCGTCAGCTCGCGAAACGGCACATCTATACGCACGCCCATCTCCTTGCAGACATCTGTCATCAGCGACCACATGAGGCTGTTCCACGGCGCAACTGCGCCTTGCTCTATGGTAAGCGATTCATCAGGCACCAGCGTACTTAAATCAACCGTGCGGACGCTGCCGGTACCGCCGCAGGTTTTGCAGGCTCCCTGCGAATTAAAGGCCAGCTCCTCGGCAGACGGCGCATAAAACTGCTCGCCGCACTCCGGGCAGGTCAGCTTCTTGCCTGCAGCAACCAAAAGCGTCGGCTTCAGATAATGTCCGTTGGGACAGCAGTGGCACGCAAGACGCGAATACATAAGGCGCAGGCTGTTCAGCAGCTCCGTACCTGTGCCGAAGGTACTGCGGATACCAGGCACTCCCGGACGTGGTGCAGCGCCAAGGCAGCAGGAACATACAGCACTTCATCTACGGAAGCACGGGAGCCTGCGTCATTCTGCGGCGTGTATAGGTAGAAAGTGCCTCCAGATAGCGGCGTGAACCTTCGGCGTACAGCACGCCAAGCGCCAGGGATGATTTGCCGGATCCGGATACACCCGCAATGCCGACAATTTTCCCCAAGGGAATATCTATATCAATATTTTTCAGATTGTGGACCTTAGCGCCACGAATAAGCATTTTATCAATCATTGTTCTGCTCCTGTATGAATTGAATCGCTTTTAAAATATGCATGATATGTTTAATTTAGTCTAACACTATAACAATACAAGTGCAACTTATGCGCAAGCTTTTTTCCACGATTGATGATGTTGCTTATGATATAATCGAATTCCCGGCTGATGGAGTGTAGCATCATACTTGGAAGTCAGTGGTCGGATGAGGGGGACAGATGCTTTGTTAGTCCCTCCCACAAAGAACTACCTGTAATTCGTTATTGGGGCACTGTGTCACCAGCTTCTAACGTACGGGAGTTCTTTTTTATTCTTAAAATTTAAAGCACGCAAAAAGCATAACAAGCTGCATTATCACAGCTTATTATGCCTTTGCTTATTTTCGCATTCTTATAAAACAGTACTTCCGATATGCCTAAAAAGTTTTACACGCAGGACTTGCGCTCTTCAAACTACTTGCTCGAAGCAATCATCTTCGTCACAAAGCCATCCTCGCTAAGCTCTAGCTCCCGCAGCTGACCGCCCATTTCCACCGCTCCGTCCAGATTAAAGCAATGCTCGTTAACCTCCGCAGGCACGCCCTCATAATTGCGGTATCCGTGAACCTGATACTCGTCCGCAGCAGCATGCTTGGCAAAGCATATATCACGTCCAGCGCATCCTCATACACGCCGGTGCCGTAAACCAGCTCCGCTGTTGCCACCAAGATAAATTCTCCGGCATACGTGCCAAGCCGCCATGGCTTACTAAAACCTTTTTGCCCTGATATGTATAGCAGAAGCACTGCGATAATTTCCTGTAAAAATTATATACCGCCTTCCTGCTCAGGCCTGCTTGCGCCAGCTCCGGTGCCGTATGCATGCGGAACTCCTTCGAAGCAACGCCATCCGGCAAGCCGTAATCCCGCAAGTTAGCCTCATGGTTGCCCTCCAGCAGCGTAACGTTATCTAATGTGGCAAGCTGCAACAGTAATTGCAGGACCTAAGCATTCTCGCTGCCCCTGTCAATGTAATCGCCAAGAAAAATATAGTAGTTTTGCGGATTTATTTCCTCAAGATATTCCTTCAGCGGCTTATAGCAACCATGAATATCACCGATATGAATTACCTTTTTATAGGCAGATAAATCGCGTGGTTTATACCAAATTTGCGCCAGATCATCCGGTTTGATTACGGTAATGCCGGACGGAACCTTATTATCCGCCAGCTGAGCATACATTCTTTCAATAACATTTTCCGGAACCTGTTTGTATTCCTCACGCTACAGGTTCCTTTTCTTTGCTTCCTCAATAGTAATATCAGTAAAATCAACCACATAAACACGATATTTATACTCATTGGCAAGCTTTTTGTACGCAGTTATATCTCTGCCGCGGATGTTGGTGGCATCCACGACCGTAAAGCAGCCACGCTTCATGCGCTCCTCCAGCGTCTGCAGGCAAAACGGCCACATCTGCTTGTCAATGTGGGCTGATGCACCATCTGCCTGCGTTATCCAGCATCGGCGAAGCTATAACAGACGCAGTACATCCGCGCTCAATGTATAAGGCTTCAGTCCCTGCTCTTTTATAAACGTGCTCTTGCCGGAGCCCGGCACACCACGCATCAATAATAATATTCTCATATCAATCACCTTACTTAACTAATACTTTGTAGCTAAAAAACTGCCTATAAATGACGAATACTTTTCAGCTATGGGCAACTCATAATCTGCTTCAAAGCTCTTTCTTTTTACGAATACAATTTTTCCCGAAATCGGATTGTAGCCTTGGCGAATATACTCCTTGCTGTATACACCAACGCCTCTTTTCTACCATTGCGGTACATCGTTGTAGTTATATTCCTTGCAAAGAGAAGCTCATTTTTGAAGGCAACACTTTTTGCCCTCAAATACTGCGTAGCCTCATTTTTTGACAGTCCCTCCTTACGCAACGTCCAATAATACCAAGAGTTAAGCGCATTTCGGTTTGCATCCTCCTGCCGCCACAAAAAATAATCCTTTACGAGTTCAATGTTAGGCAAAGGCACAACTCTGCAGTCAAAGCAGACCGCCTTACCAAGTGCCAAGGAAAAATAACCACTGGCCTCACCTGCTAATATAGTATTTATTTTGCGTACTTTGTTAGCAAAAGCGCTATTATCGGGACTAAACAGCAAGGATATTTCATCACTTTCTGTATAACCGTACAAAACCTTGAAACCGCAATTCATAATATGCTTAGTTGTATCAACCATCAAATTACGAAAACGCGTGTCAAATAGTGCCTCAAATTTACATATTTCACGCGTTAATTTGGTAAAACTGCGTCCGTCAAGCCTTGCTACTATATACATTCCCGGAACTATATATTGATCAATGCTCTGTTCATACACTCGCATCCGCTTATCAAAATCGTCAAATTTCACTATCTAAAGCTCCTTCCAATTCCCGTAAAAACTTCTTGGGCACGCTTTCTGTCAGCCACACGCCGTTGGCCGAAATGTAAAACTTGTAGCCCGCTCTCGCCATTTCGCCTGCCAGAACTACGTAGATAAACGGCTCTCCATGTCTTTTGCCGACATTATGCGCTGTTTCTACATTCGCCGACAAATGCACATACAGCCTTTGCCTGGCGATAAGTCCCTGCCTGTTAATACTCGCAACATATTTAACGCCTGTCCCGTGATACAAAAGCTCCGGCGGCGCAACCTCCCAAAGTTCCACATCAACCTTCACGGAATGCCCCTGATTCGCTCTTATTCTCTTCTTATCCTGCTGAATGCGAAACGCTGCTTGCCATCTTCGGCAACAATCTGCTCCAGCATAAGCATATTAAACGCTTCTATCCGGTTAAAGGCAGCCAGCAGTGCTTCCACCTGCGCCCAACCATGCGCATCCAGCTCAATGCCAACTGCTTGCGGTTTATGCCGCAGCACCAGCGCCAAAAATCTTCCCCATTCGTTCAAGCTCTTTCTCATAGCATTTCCCCGCCTTATAAAAAGCAGAACTCCCGAAACTATAGCCATAGTCTCCGGAGTTCTGCTTTTTATTACGATTATAAATTTTGCCGAAGCCTTGACCTTGGTAATCGGCTTCACATTTCCCCAGTTCCTCGTTTGGAGGCGTTGACTATCTTTGCTGTTTTTCGACATTTTCTCATAGCTTACAACTTTTCCATATGCTTATTCCTCCATCATCTGTTCTGTTTTATAAAATAGCTTGTTGCTATGTTAATCTTAACACAGCAGCAAGCTATAATCATGGAAAAAAACATACGCACTTAAAATTCTGCGCTGCATTGCAGCTGTTCTCTGAGCTTTTTCTTATAAGCTCCTTAAAGTCCTCCGGCTCACGCACCTTAATCGTCGCCCCAAGCTCAATACACGGAAAAGCATTTCGGTTTCATCGCTCTTGTCATATTGCACTGTCAGCAGGTAGTGCGACTCGTCCAGCTTTTCCGTTTCCTTCGCCAGGTCGGAAAAATGCATCAATGCGCGCACCATCGTACTGCGTTCATCCTCAATTTCCAAAACCAGCGTCTGCTCGGCAAGTTCTCCCTTCTTCAAGCTTTTTACATGCTCTACCGCCTCTCCCGCTTCTACGGATATTATTCTGCCTAAATTCAGCGTCACCTGCTTACGCTCGGCTATTGCCTGCAGGCGAAACTTATCATCCTTAGCCGAATATTCCAAAGACACCGGCACCAAATCCGTCCAGACGATAATCGTTCCCTTATTGCTCCGGTACGAAGCATTCAGATAACGCTTTTCCCGCACGGCATGAAGAATTTCCCTAAAGTTTGCTCTGTATTTGGGATTGGTATAAGCATCGCCATCCACAAAGCGGTCGAAAAAGACAAACTGCTCAGGCCTGCACAAAGGCTCTACAGACTGCAATGCAGCCTGCTGCCTCGCAATCTCCTCATCAGAAAAGAATAAGCTGATTTTTTTCATCAAGGAGCAAGGTTTTCAACCATCGTTTCTGCAGAGCAGTCAGGGGCATCGTCGGCTTATTTTTCAGCGGTGTCCCAAGCTCCGGCGTCAGCAGTTTCCATGTACCGTCAGCAAGTGCAGGCAAAAGCTGCAGCACGCTGTCGCCATAAGCACCCTCGCAGACAAGCTGCTGCATGCTTGCTGCAGACAGTTTTCCGTCAAGCGCCTGCCTGCGTCAGCACCTTCGCCACAACATTATAATAGGTTCCGTAAACCTCACTGAACACTGTGCTCATCTACGCTTCACCTGCTTTCTTCACGCCATACATAGCGTACACCTCCGCTAAATCCTGCCAAAACTTTCTTCCACAGCCTTATTGCTGCAGGAAAAACTTTCAATGCGACCGATAAAGGTACGCAGCCAGGGCAGCATTTCGCCTGCATCATGTACATCGGCAATAAAACGATAATGCTCAGCATCTGTTTTTTCCACTCGTCCGCAGCGCTTTTCCCGCTCCAGGCATTGTAAAATATACGGCTCGTCACTGCTGATGCGCACTACAAGCTCCACATGCTCCAAGGCATCAGCAGCAAGCCATCTGTTCATAGATACGCCCCACAAATGCTGTTCCATCTGCTTTGCCATAGCGCAAAACTTGTCATAATCGCGCACAGGCTTCGCTTCCAGAACACGTTCAAGATTATCCAGACGGCAGAAAATAATCCTATGCGCCTTAAAGAACCAGCACATCACATAACGCCTGCCGCTTTGCGTGCTTACGTAAATCTTCAGCGGCAGCACGCGGAAAGAAATGTTCTTGCCTCTGGAAGAAGAGCTTTCAATACGCACGCACTGCCTGCACTCCATCGCCGCCAGTAAATCAAGCAACACGTCACTCTCCAAGGCATGCAGCAAATAATGATGTTTATAGGAAAATACGTTGCTGCCTGCAGAAAACTTATCCTCTATAAAGCTGCCACAACACCTATCTGATTCGTTTCGGCAAAAAAGCTCACGGCATCGTGCCAAGCATCTAAATTGACTCATCCCTGCTGCGCTCATAATATAACTCACGCCCGCACTTTTCACTTTCTATTAAACCAAGCTCTGCATATTCTGCCAATTTCTTGCGCACAGTGGAAATATCCAGCGCCACTGGTTCGTCAAAACAAGATAAATACGCTGCATCCAGCCTTTCCATAAGCTGACGCAGAGTAAATTTTTCACCAGGCTGCAAAATATCCAGCAGAAAAAAATGCAGCATTATATCATTAGCCGTAAAGCTCTTCGCCTTCAACGCCTTGTAAAAAGGATTATGCCAGATTTTTCTGCTGTCCACGGAAATAAAGCAGTTCTTGCCACCGGCATTCTGACGAAAATACATATACTCACCCAGCCAGCTTTCAATGCGTCTGCGCTCATTGTCATAGCTACGGGCGCTTTTATCCGCAAAATCAGCTCTGCTCTTAAAGCCAAAGACATAAAAATCACGCATCAGCAGGCGTATATTATCAAAGTTTTTTATTAACTCATTAAAAGCCACAAGCAGCACCCTCCTTCCGCAGTAAATCCGATAAACAGTATTCCCAAATTCAGCGCCTTTTTTTCACTTAAGCACTGATTTATTTTTAGTATAGCACACACTAATGACAGATTTTGTCTATGTCAAATAATTGAATACACCCTAAAACGAAAAATCAAATGCAGCTTTTTTGCGGGTTTCACAGGCAACAAGAAAAGCGCAGCTATCAGCATGCTTTATGCATGTATAACAGCTGCGCTTTTGGGTTACCATTGATAAAAATATGCGCACTTGCGAGCTTAGAGTTTATGTGCGGATTTTGCCGAAAGCCTCAGCCTTCATCCTTAATATTTTCTATTTCATCCTGCACGTCATTACGCCGCTCTTCCAAATCGTCATAGCTTTCACCGTTGGCCTGTCTTTCTGCTATTTCATCCTCTATATCGGACTTTTCTTCTTCAAGATCCAACAGCTCTTCTCTCGAAGCATACGCATAATTATCTTGAGAAAAAACAAGCGGCATAACCACAAATAACGACATTATCAACAGCGCTTTAGCTATAATACTTTTTATTTTCATAATTACACCCACGAAAATTTATCCTCTAAGCATTTTGCAAAATCCAGCTGACATATAAGTTATTATTTACCACTCCAAGGTCAGGCCAACCCCAACCTCCTTCACCGTCAGCTGTTTATGCAAAGCAAATTTCGCAGCCAGATTTGTACAATGGCATTGTTCTAATTATACCATGCTTGTAAAAATCATAACACCTATATTAAAAGAAAGCCCGCCCCTGTGCTGTGAAAGCATAAGGACGGATTTTAGTTTATCATTATATTAGCCATCTGTACACTTTCCGGCAGATCTTATTCTTCATCTTCTGCAGCATACGATAGCCTACACCAAGCTCATTAACAATATAGCGCTTTTCTCCGGGTGTCACGCCCATTTTTTTCCTGATGTTTTTCATATTTACCTGTAGCTTTTTGACACTGCCATAATCAGAATATCCCCATACTGCTTGGATTATGGCAGCATAAGTCAGCACCTTTCCCGCATGGATGGAGAGGAAAGTCAAAATATTGTATTCCGTCTGTGTCAGGTCGATTTCGTTTCCATCGACCAAAACCTGCCTTTTATCGTAATCAATCATCAAATCCTGAAATTGAAATTTACCGATGTGATTACCCTCGTTTTTCTCACTGTAACGATGACTGCGAAGCACTGCACGGATACGAGCCATCAGTTCCTCAGTTCCAAACGGCTTAGTAATATAATCATTCGCGCCAAGGTCTAAGGCTTCCACCTTGTCCATTTCGCCGGAACGGGCAGAAAGGACAATGATGGGAACAGTATCCGCTTCTCTAACATCCTGAATTAAGCTCAAGCCATCACGGTCCGGCAACCCGAGATCCAGAACAATGAGATCCGGATGATAAGAAGCGTACATCATCATGCCGAGCGCACATGTTTCTGCACAGATTACCTGATAATCACTTATTTCCAAGTTGGCTTTGATGAAGCTAAGGATGTTTGCTTCATCCTCTACGATTAAAATTTTGAATTTATTATTGCTCATCATCGCACCCTCTTGCTAAAGAAAAGCGGAATACAGCACCGCCGCCCTTCCGATTTTCCACAAAAAATCTCGCTGCCATGCGCCTTAATAATAGCAGCACAAACCGAAATACCGATGCCCATATTGCTGCGCGTTCCGTCTATCGGTGCTGCAGACTTTTTATAGCATCCGGTAAAAATCTTATCCAAAATCTCCTCCGGAATGCCACACCCGTTGTCGGCAACTTCAAATATGGCCTTATCTCCTGCAAGGGAAACCGACAGCTTCAGCTCTGTCATTCCTTTCGCATGAAAAACGGCATTTTCCAAAAAGTTCAACAACACCTGCTCGATAAGGATAGAATCCATAGGAATATCCACAAAGTCGGCCGGTATCTGCGTAATCACCTTCTGATTCGGGTGCTTCTTGGAGAACTTCATAAGCACAGAGTCAATCAGTTCATCCAAAACGATTGGCGTTTTCACAACCTTGACCTTAGCACCGTCGATTCTTGTAACAGCCAACAGGTTTTCGACCATGCGGATAAGCCACTCGCTATCCTCTTGAATTTCTCCCAACAGCTTTAGCTGCTGTTCTTCCGAAAGTGCATCCTTCTTGGAAATCAGTGTAGAAGATGAGCCATATATTGATGTAAGAGGTGTACGCAAATCATGAGAGATTGCCCGCAACAGATTGCCCCTCATCCTCTCCTTTTCGCTTTCTGCCCGCAAATTCTCCTGATCACGTATCCTACTGTTCAACGTACTGGTGGAAACGGCAACAACCAGCATAATAATAGCAGACAAGATGCTTTCTTCTACGAAAAAATCTAAAGTATAATAAGGATAAGTAAAAGCGAAATTTACGGCAAACACGCTTAAGACAGCCGAAACAATACCATAGCAATACCCGTGCGTTTTCAGCGATATCAGAAATACGCCAAATACAAAAATCATAGGAACCAGCGTTTGTGTTGTAAAGAGCTTCCGAATCAGAAGATTAATGGCAAAAGCGCCGAAAAAAACACAGACCGAAAACAAAATATCTTCTTGTCGTTGTTGATGCTTCATAATGCTTCTCCTAATTATTTTTACAAACCCATTATACTTCACGAGCAAAAGCGCTTCAAGGTACAGCGCCGGATAATATTGCTCCATACCCGTTTCTTTACCAAATCTACACCGAAAAAATGCTATGATAGGAACAAGCAAAGCAGTGTTCAATATACGGCTTTTACATTGTGTCCGCAACAAGCACAATGAATATATAAACAGATTAACAAGAAGGTGTAGGTATGTCAGAAGAAATGATTAGCAGAAGATTTCAGCTTTCATCTTTTCAAATTATCATATTAGGTTTTGCGGGAGTAATCCTGCTGGGTGCATTACTGCTGATGCTGCCAATTTCCGCAGCAGAACGCTGTGTAACACCGTTTCTTGATGCGCTTTTTACCGCAACCTCCGCAGTTTGTGTAACCGGTCTTGTGCTGCATGATACCGGCAGCTACTGGTCGGCCTTTGGTCAGACAATCATTCTGGCACTTATACAGATTGGCGGTCTTGGTGTTGTCACTGTAGCTGCATTATTTGCACTTCTGTCCAGGCGAAAAATTTCTTTAATGCAGCGCACCACCATGCAGGATGCCCTATCAGCTCCCAACGTAGGCGGTATTGTCCGGCTTACGAAGTTTATTCTGTGGGGGACATTTCTTGTTGAACTTTTGGGTATACTTGCCATGCTGCCGATGTTCTGCCGCGACTATGGCTGGCATGGTATTTGGATGGCAGTATTTCATTCTGTCTCGGCCTTCTGCAATGCAGGCTTTGATATTTGGGAACCGCAAACAATCTGTATCCATCTCTTACCGGTTATGAGCAAAATCCAATAATGAATATAACTATTATGCTGCTTATCATAATTGGCGGTATCGGCTTTTGACCTGGGAGGACATTTACGAAAACAAGCTGCAGTTCCGACGCTACAGAATGCAAAGTAAAGTAATCCTCA
>ENA-OQCS01001747-OQCS01001747.1-human-gut-metagenome-genome-assembly--contig:-NODE-1747-length-10588-cov-4.754612_pt1 | contig 10588 bp, 9 predicted proteins | sample MGYA00242757_ERZ504575 | MGnify/ENA primary metagenome ERZ504575 (study PRJEB26092, sample SAMD00036297) | human gut metagenome | host: Homo sapiens | study: EMG produced TPA metagenomics assembly of... | reverse complement strand
GATCTCACCGTATTTTCCGTAACGCTCTGCGCCTTCTTTTACTTTGTCGTAGTATGGAAATTCAACCTGGGCAAGGTCGTCCGGTGTTGCATTTCGATATATACCTGATTCGGCCAATAATTTACACCCCCAGAGGACGCCGTTGTAGGTGGAGTTGAAACCGATGCGGTGATCGGTCACGCGGTCCTGGGGCTGGTTGTAGGTACGGATCTTCTCGGAACGGTTGCCGTGGCCGATCTGGCTCTGGCGCTCGGCACCGAGCTCGGCCTGCTGCTTCTCGAGTTCCATCTCGTACAGACGGGCGCGCAGCATCTGCATGCAGACCTCGCGGTTCTGGATCTGGGAACGCTGCTCCTGCGACTGCACCACGGTGTTGGTGGCAGGTGGGTGATGCGCACGGCGGAGTAGGTGGTGTTAACGCACTGACCGCCAGGGCCGGAGGCGCAGTAGGTGTCGATGCGCAGGTCGGACTGGTTGATCTGGACGTCGATCTCCTCGGCCTCGGGAAGTACGGCGACGGTAGCCGTGGAGGTCTGAATGCGGCCCTGGGACTCAGTCTTGGGAACGCGCTGGACGCGGTGCACGCCGGACTCGAACTTCATGACGGAGTAGACGCGGTCGCCCTCGACCTTGAACTCGATGGACTTAAAGCCACCGGCCTCGCTGGGGCTGGAATCGAGCACGGTAGTCTTCCAGCCGCGCGACTCGCAAAAGCGCTGGTACATCTTGTACAAGTCGCCGGCGAAGATGGCCGCCTCGTCGCCACCGGCGGCGGAGCGGATCTCGACGATGGTGTTCTTGTCGTCGTTGGGGTCGCTCGGGATGAGCATGTACTTGATGTCTTCCTCGAGCTGGGGAAGCTTGGCCTCGTTTTCGGAGATGTCCATCTGGAGCATCTCCTTCTCATCGGCATCGGTGGTATCGTGCAGCATTTCCTTGGCAGCCTCGATGTCATCGAGCGCGCGATGTACTCGCGCGAGGCGGCAATGAGGTCGGACTGGTGCGCGTACTCCTTGTTGAGACGCGTGAACTCCTTGATATCGGAGGCGACGGCCGGGTCGGAAAGCTTCTTCTCGAGCTCCTCGTAGGCCTTGATGATCTTTTCGAGCTTGTCGCGCATGACGGACTCCTTTATATGCGTGAAGGCGAAAATCGGCAGAATTGATGGGGCGCGGGGCGCCGCTGCGGGGGTAAGCCCAGCTAGAACATGTCGATCTTCAGATACATGCGCATCCCTTCGCGTATGAGGTACATAGTTGCGGTCTAACCCATACATGATAGCGTGCGCAGGCATACCTGCATATAACCCGCACGGAATGCGACAAAGGGTCAGTCTCTTTCCTTGAATACAACTTCATCCGAACGCTCCCGCATTCATCCGCACATATACGGATAAATTTGGGAATCCGATACCCTGAGGGCCGGATCGGCCGGCCCCGGGAGATCGGAGGACGCCATGTCCGGAAAGGGCGGGAAGGGCGCCGCGAGGGCGGTCCCAAGGACCACGCAGGCTCACCGGGTACGAGCGGGACACGGTCCAGAGGATGCTGAAGCGCAGGGTTCGCTCGGCCACTTCCTCGAGAGGTTCAAGGGCGTATCGACCCGCAGGCTCCACAGCTGCCTGATGTGGTTCAGATGGCTGCGCGAGGCCGCACGCGTCGGGGACAGGACGTCGCTCATGCGCGAGCAGCTCGACGACGGGCGCTACGAAAAGATCCGGAAGAAGATGATGGAGCCGGAGTACGAGTTCCATCTGGAGCCGGACGTGCAAACGGTGGGTTAACATAGCCTTTCACCAAAAAGGGCGAGCGGCCGTGCCCTGCGACCACCCGCCCTCAATCAAAGCCCTTCTCGGCCGCCGTAGCTACCGGTTCCGGCGCCGCAGGATAACGCCTGCGGCGATCAGCACCACCGCGCCGCCCGCGATGCCACCCAGGGCCATCGGCGACAAGCTGGTATCGCCCGTATACGGCAGACCCGGCTTCTCCTCCTTCGGCACCGGTGACTTGCTCGGCGGATTGGTGGGCGGCTCCGTCGGCGGGGTGGTCGGCGGCGTGTACGTGTTCTTGAACACCGGCGCCACGGCGCCGTCATAGGTTACCGTCGCCACCAGATGGCCCGCACCGTCGTCCGTCACCGTCACCGTTACCCGGTGCTCGGCCGCGTCGTACGTCACGTTCTTCTGACCGTCGTCCACCTCGGAGATGCTGTAGCGTACGTTCCGGGCTTGTCGTACGAGATCGCCTCGAAGCCCACCGTGCCGTCCGCCGCGTTCTTTGCGGTCTGCAGCACCTTGCCGTCGGCATCCTTCAGCTGGAAGGAGAACTGCCCTTCCTTCAGGTCCTCGCCGCTCAGCACCTTGGAAGCCCCCAGCTTCACCTCAGTCGCGGCCGGCGCGTAGCTGTTGCTGAACGTCACCGCATCCGCAGCCTTGCCGCCCGTGCTGTAGGCAACCTGCGCCTCCAGCGCGTGCGTCTCCGCATCCTCCGTCACCGTCACCGTCGCGGTAAAGACCGTCGTGTCGTAGGTGACGCCGTTCGCCGTCGCCCCTGCCCGCTCGGACACGGTGTAGACGTACGTCCCCACCTTGTCCAGCTGCAGCGGCGCGAAGCCGAACGTACCGTCGGCGCCGTTCTGCACCGTCTGCACCACGTTACCGTCGGCGTCCTTCAGGTCGAAGGAGAACTCACCCTTGGCCAGGTCGCGGCCGGTCAGAGCCTTCGTTCCGGTAATCGTCGCCGTCGTTGCCGTCGGCGTGTAGGCGTTGGTGAAGGTCAGATCTGCAGCCGTCTTGTTCGCCGTCGCGGTCAGCTGGCCGCTGCCGTCGTCGGTCACGCTCACCGTCACATCCAACACCGCATCGCTGTAAGTGATGGTGCCATCTTGGCCCGCAACCTCCTTCACCTGGTACGCATGCGAACCAGTCGCAGTGTACGAGATGGCCTTGAAGGTAAACGCGCTACCCACGTTCGTGGTCCGGTCAATCTCCTGCCCGGTGGCCACGTCAATCAGCGCGAACGTGAACTCGCCATTGGCGGGCGTCCGCGTGGTGGCCGGGTCGGCGTTCTTAAGCACCTTGGTGCCGGAAATCTGGTAGGAGATCGCGCGCGGCTGGTAGCTGTTCGCAAACGTCATGGTGTTGGGGGTTACGCCGTTCTCGGTGCCTCGCTCGCTTCGCCGTGGAGCTCTCCACACCAGCTTGCCGTCGTTGTTGTCTGCCACCACATAGGTCAGGGTGTACGTCTTGCCGGTGTAGGTCACGCCCGGCACGCCCGGCGCGTCGTCCGTCGGCTGCACCTCGCGGACCGTGTAGATAAAGGTGCCCGCATGGTCGAAGGTCAGCTTGTCGAAGGCAACCTTGCCGTGCGCATCGTTCTTCTGGGTCTGGATCACCGAGCCGTCAGACCCCACCAGCTCGAAGGCGAAGTCTCCCGCCTTTAGCTGATAGCTGCCGTCGTGCACGTCAACGCTCTTGGTGAGGGCGATCGCGCCGGAGTCCGTCGCCTGTGCCTCGTAGGTGTTGGTGAAGCTGGGCTTCGTGACATTCGTGCCGTCGTAGGCGACGCTCGCCTGCAGCGTGCCGGCATTGTCCGCAACCGTCACCACGGCATGGTGCACCGCGGCGTCGTAGGTCACGTAGGCCAGATCACCCTTCCGCTCCACGATGGTGTACTCGTGCGTGCCCGGCTTCGCGTAGGAGAAGGCGTCGAAGTTAACACTTCCGTCCGCGCCGTTGGTCGCGTCCGGACGGGCTTGGCCCCGGCAAGCTGCTCAGCCGTCAGGTTGCCCTCGTACACATCGAAGGTGAACTCGCCGCACTTGGGACGATCGGCGTGTTGTCGTCCTTCTTCACATAGCTCTTCTGCGCACCGAGGGCCAGGCCGGTCGCGGCCGGCTGGTAGGTGTTGGTGAAGGTATCCGAGCCGGATGCGCTCGTCACGATCGCCTTCGCATTCAGTGCTCCGTTCCCGCCGTCCGTGACCGTCACCGTATAGGTGAGGGGATGGCTGTCATAGACCATGCCCGGCTCCGCGCCCGGCTGCTCCACGATGGTGTAGGTGAAGTCCTTGCTCGCGGCGCCGTCCAAGTCGGAGAGCTGGAACTCGCGCGTGAAGCTGACCTTGCCGTTTGCATCGTTCTTCGCGGTGTCGAGCACGTTGCCGGCAGCGTCCTTCAGGTCGAAGGTGAACTCGCCGTCCGCGGGCTTCGTCGTGTGGTCGAAGCGTCCGCAACCTTGATGGTCTTGGTCGCCGTCAGGATTACGGAACCCTTTGCGTCGTAGGTGTTGTTGAAGGTGGGAGCCGTAGCGGCACCGTCATAGGTGACGGTCACCTTCGTCTTGTTGTTGTCGCCCTGGTTCTGCTCTACCTTGACGTGGACCTTGACTTCCTTGGCGTCGTAGGCCACGCCGTCGACGGTCTGGTCGGCTTTCTCCTCCTTGAGCGTGTAGTCGTACTCGCCCAGGTTCAGGTTCTTGACGGCCAGCTCGACCTTGCCGCCCCGGTCGTTGGTGCCCTTGGCGACCTCGTTGCCGGCCTGGTCGTACAGGCCGAAGGTGAACGCGTCGGCCGTCAGGTCCTTGCCCGTGAGGATCTTCGTCGCCTCGACGGTAACGTCCGTCGTCGGCTTCGAGTTGGTGAAGGTCGGAACGTCGGCCTCGCCGTCGTAGGTGGCGGTCGCCTTTAGCTCGCCCTTCTCATCGGAGACCTTGATGTGGACCTTCACGTCCTTCGTGTCGTACACGACGGTCGGGTCTTGCCGGCAACCTCCTTGATGGTGTAGTCGTGATCGCCCGGCGTGTCGTAGCTGATTGCCTGGAAGGCGACCTTGCCGTCCTTGTCATTCTGGACGGTCTGGATCACGTTGCCATCCTTGTCGAGCAGCTGGAACGTGAAGTCGCCCCCTGCGAGCTCGCCACCCGTGAAGCGCTTCGTCGCCTTGAGCGTTACCGAGGTCTCCTTCGGGTGGTACGTGTTCGTGAAGGTCTTGTCTCCACTCGTTACCTGCGGTGTGGCCGTCAGCGAGCCGGTGCCATCGTCCGCGACCGTCACCTTGTAGATGAGCGCATGGGTGTCGTAGACCATGCCCGACTCCGTGCCCGGCTTCTCCGCGATGGTGTAGGTGAAGTCCTTGCTCGCAGCGCCGCCCAGGTTGGAGAGCGTGAACTTGCGCGTGAACTTCACCGTGCCATCGGCCTTGTTCGTCGTGGTGCCGAGCACCTTGCCGTCGGCGTCCTTCAGCTCGAACGTGTATTCGCCGCCCTTCAGCTTGGTGTCGTGCGTGAAGCCCGGCGCGACCGCAACGATCTTGGTCGCCGTCAGCTCCACGGATCCCTTTGCGGTGTAGGTGTTCGTGAAGGTGGGGGCATTGGCCTTGTCACCATCGTAGGTAACAGCGGCGTCCAGCTTGCCGGCATTGTCCATGACCTTCACCACGGCATGGTGCACCGTAGCGTCGTAGGTCACGTGGGACAGGTCGCCCTCCTGTTCCGCGACGGTGTATTTGTACTCGCCGGCCTTGGTGTAGTCGATGGCCGGGAAGGTGACGGTGCCGTCCTCGCTGTTCTTGGCGCTCCGGATGGGTTGCTTGCCTTCAGCTGCTCAGCCGTCAGGTCGCCTCGTACAGGTCGAAGGTGAACTCGCCGCCCTTGAGCGTGGCCGGCGTGTTGTCGGGCTTCACATAGGCCTTCTTCGCCGTGAGCGCACCGAGGTCTCGGCGGGCTGGTACTTGTTAGTGAAGGTCGGGGCATCGTTCTTGCGTCATAGGTGACGGTCGCCTTCGCCTTGTCGCCCTCCGCCTTCACCGAGACGTGAACCTTCACCGCCTTGGTGTCGTAGGTGATAGTCGGATCGGCACCGACGTTCTCCTCCTTGAGTTTGTAGTCGTACTCGCCGATGGTCAGACCGGTGAGGGCAAGATTGATCTTGCCCTCCTTGTCGTTCTGGACGATCTTGACGGGATTACCCGTGGACGTGTCGCCTTGGTACAGGCCGAAGGCGAACGCGCCGTCCGTCAGCGCCTTGCCCGCGAGAACTTTCGTGGCCTCGACGGTAACGTCCGTCGTCGGCTTCACGTTGGTGAAGGTCGGCACGGCCTTATCGCCGCCGTAGGTGACGGTCGCGTCCAGCGTGCCGTTCTTGTTATCGGTAACGCTGACCTTGACCTTCACTTTCTGACCGTCGTAGACGATGGTCTGGTCTACCGGTAACTTCCTTGATGGTGTACTCGTAGTCACCTGCCTCGGTGTAGTTGATGGGCTGGAAGGTAATGTTGCCCTTCTCGTCGTTCGTGACGGTCTCAATGGGCGTGCCTTCCGCCTTGTCACCCTTGTACAGAGCGAACGAGAAGTCGTTCCCCGCGAGCGCACCGCCCCTAAAGCGTTTCTTCGCCGCCAAGGTCACGGAACCCTTCGCAGCATAGCTGTTGATAAAGGTGGCGAGGTTCACCTTGCCGTCCTTGACCTCAGCCTTGATGGGCTTGGCCTCAGCGTCACCATCCTTCTTCACCGTCACGCCCGTGACGGTCAGCTTGGCGTCCTTATCCTCGACCCTTACCGTGACGGTATAGGTCGAGGCGTCCATCGTCCAGCCGGCGTTCTGCACGCCGTCCGCTGCGGGATCATCATCAGCGTTGTGCACCTCGGTGAGCGTGAACGTGTACTCGCCCGCCTTGTTGAACGTCATATTCGAGAAGTCGACCGTCTGGCCCTTGTCCTTGATAATCTTGTCCTTCGTGGCTTGGACTCCGCGTGCGCGTCGCCCGCCAGGTCGTCCGACACACCCAAGTCGCCGGCGGCGATCTTCTGCTGTGTCTCTTCCGTGGCGGTCAGCGTGAACGAGAACGCCTTCTCCGTGCTCTCAACACCGGAGATCTTCTTCGTCACCTGCGGGGTCAGCTCGTCGCTGGCGTCTGACTTGTAACTGTTCTTGAACGGGACGGTAGGCGTAGCGGGCTTCGCATTGCGACTCGAGACCGTCTTCACGTAGTTGGTCGTGGTATCGAGGCCCTTAATCGCCTCGGCCGTCAGCGCATCAACGTTGCCGCCCCCGCCAACAAGCGCCGTCACGCCCGGGCCTTCGCGATGGTCGTCTCGGTGTAGAGCTGGCCTTTGTTGTCCGGATTCGGCTTCACCGCAATGAGCACGTAGGCGTCACCGGGGTACTCGGTGTCATACGTGTATCCACCAGCGTTGGCGCCATGCGCCTCAGACACCTTGTACACATACACCTTGTTGTAGCTCAGCTGCGTGAAGTTCATCTTCAGCTTGCCGGACATCGTGGCGGTCTGCGTATCGTCACCGTCATCCTTGCCCACGGTGTTCTTGAACGACTTATCGGTATCAGCCGGCTCCGGGGCCGTCGTACCGTTATACGTCATCGCCTCGATGGTGAACGGGAACATGCCATTCTTCAACGGGGTACCAACCAGAGTCTTGGTCACATCGATGCCCGCGTAGGTACCAGAGGCCGCATAGATGTTGGTGAACGCGGCGGCGTCCGTCACCTGCCGGTCGGCATCCGTCGTCGCCTGCTTGTTGTCGTACGCAACCGACGCGGTCAGCTTACCGGTGTGCTTGCCGTTCTCGATATCGGTCACTGTGTACGTCACCGTGGACGTATGGCCGTCATACGCAATACCAGTCTTATCCGCGTCGGTCGGCTTCGTCTCGTTCACATTGAACGTATACGTGCCCGACTTGGTGAACACCAGGTCGCCCGCACCGAAGGTTGCAGAACGCGTCGCGTCACCGGCGCTGCGATCTCAACCTTAGTCGTCAGATCGCCGGTCTCATCGGAGTCGGTAGCCTTCCTCTGGGTAACGACCTTGTTTTTAACCGCATCCCTCGTCGCATCATCCGCCGGCGTCAGGGTGAAGTCGAACGCATCGCTCGTCTCCCACGCGCGCCCGGTGAACGTCTTTTGCACGTTAACCGGCGCCGACGTCGCCTGGGTCACCGTGTAGGTGTTCTTGAACGGGATGTATCCGTTGGCGTCCGTCAGCTGCGTGCCGTCGGCCTTCCAATACGTGACCGTGGAGGACAGGCACTTACCCGTCCCAGACTCGTTATCAACCTGCTGGTTCTTCACCAGCACGTAGTACACCGTATCGTCGTAGCCCATGCCACTGGACGTCGATGTATCGGAATCCTTGACCTCGGTCACCTTGTACACGTAGGTGAGGTTCTCGCTCTCCATCGTATAGGTGATCTGCGGGAACGCAGCGATACCGTCGTCATCGTTCTTCGCCGTGGTCGTGGTGGACGTGCACCCCTTAGGCATGGGGACCTTGCTGGCACCGACGCTGTAGGAGGTGGCGAGCTTGCCGAAATCGATGGCTCCACTCGGCACGGCATCATTCTTCATCCCGCCGAGTGCCTCGAGCTGGAACGTGAACTTATCCTTCACAAGCGGATTTGCACCGGACTGGTCGGCATACGTCTTCTGCACGTTGAAGGAGATGGTCTTCTCATCGGTGTTATAGGTGTTCGTGATCTTGGCGATTTTGTCAGCGACCTCGATCGGGTTGTCCTTTTGGCTCATACCGTCGTCGGTGTAGGTCTGCTCCATCTTGACTGCCGGCTGCGACAGCGTGCCGTCGCCGTTATCCCTCACCGTCACCGTGACGCGGTAGGAAGCGCTCGAATACCCGAACCCGGGCAGCCAGTCAGCGTCGTTTTGAGACGGCGTGGCCTCGGCAATGAGATAGGTGTAGGTGCCGGGCTTGGCGTACTCAATATTGCCGAAGTCGAACTTGTCCCCGTTCTTGACGGTCTTCACAACCTGCGTCATACCACTCACGGGCGCATCCTCGGCACCGTCGGGCATCGGCGTGCCCTTGTCCGTGCGCAGGTAAATCTTGAAGCTATCGCCACCCTTCCAGTCACGGCCCTGGAGCACCTTCTGTGCCCAGAACGCATTGGTGAGCTTCACCGGCGGCTTTACGCTGTAGGTGTTCGTGAACGCCAGCTTGTTGGCCTCGGCCACCGTGCCGTCGGCGTTCTTCTTCGCGATCGTGCCGGAGATGCTGTCGCCCTCGCCGCTCAGGGCGTTGCCGCCCTGCTCGCGCTTGGTCAGCGTGAAGCCGGCCGGCATCTTGTCCGTACCGGTCAGTTCCTGCACCGTGTAGGTGTCGTGCTCGGCGAGACCGTACACGCGGATCGTCTGGCCGTCCGTGATGGTCTGCTCGCGGCCGTTCTCGAGGTCGAATATTTTGCCGACCTGCTTCTCGCTTGCGGTCCCCGCGTTCTCAAACACCGCGGCCTTGTACGTCTTCCCCGCCGTCGTGGGCACGGTGAACTTGAAGGTGAACCCCGCGTCCGGTTTTCCCGTCAGGCCCGCTGGCACCACGACCTTCTTCGTCACCTCGAGGCTCGCCTCGCGCTTGTTCGCTACGCGCACACAGGTGCGCCCGTAAACAGGCATTCAGGTTCATGTCGTCCAGATCGGCGCGGGCGCCCTTCGCATTAGTGTCACCAGACACGTCCTGGGTGATACCCATACGTATCCAGCCCGTCTCGGTCTCCAGGCGGTAGGGTTTGCCCTCCTCGGTGGGCCCATACTGGTACATGCGTCCGTTAGCGCCGTACTTGAGGTGCACTGTGTCGTCTGCACCCACGGGTTCGACATCGGTCCACGTCAGGTTGCCTTTAACATTGGTCTCGCCATTCGAGGTCTGCCGCGTACCCTTGATCCACGTGAGCGTGTTGTCGATGTCGCCCTCTGCGCCAAACTGGCCCAGACTCTTCATGAGCGCGCCCGGGCCCACGAACGTCGAAACGCCGTCATCGTCCGTACCAGCATCGGCATGGACGCCGTCATCGTCCACAATCACCTTGGTGAGCGTGTCGTTAAGCAGGAAGCCCTTGGGCGCCGAGACCTCCTTTAGGAAGTAGGTGCCATTCTTGAGCGGCTTGTTGCCGTCGCTCGTACACGGGAATATGCCCGCCCCTTCGAGCCGGACCGGGTTGTCGACCGACCCCGTCGTCAGGGTGTCATAGGGGCCCTGATCGTCCTTGGGCACAACCTTGCCGTTCGCGTCCGTTGTCGCCTTGTACAAGCCGAACGTTGCGCCGTCTACGGGGTTGCCCTCGGTATCGGTTTTCTGCACGAACAGGCGATTCTGGATGTTCGTGACGAGCAGGCGCGTGGCGAACTGCCGCTTGAAGTTCGTGCCGTCTGCGATGTCGTCGCTGTACACGTGGACGGTGTTCTTAGGCGTCGCGTCGCCGATCGATCTCGCCGTTGTGTGGTAGATGGCCACCGTGTACTCGGCATCCTTGCGGGCCTCACCGCTCAGCAAGTAGTAGTACTTGGAGATGTCACCGGGCAGATTTTGAATCTCTACCTGGTACTGGCCGCTCGTGTTGAGCGTGAAGGCGTGCAGGTCCTTCTTCGCCGCCTCGATAGCGCCGGCCGTGCCGGCTCCTTGGCGAGGGTGTATCCCGCTCCCGTCGATGGGTCGCCCGACACGGCGTACCAACTGCTCGGATCTTTGATGCTTGCGCTTTTATCGCGCTTGAGCACCACAGCGAACAGTATGCCGGAGTCCAGGCTGACAGCGTCGTTGGGCTTCGTCAGGTCATCATTCG
>ENA-OQCS01001746-OQCS01001746.1-human-gut-metagenome-genome-assembly--contig:-NODE-1746-length-10591-cov-2.196101_pt1 | contig 10591 bp, 12 predicted proteins | sample MGYA00242757_ERZ504575 | MGnify/ENA primary metagenome ERZ504575 (study PRJEB26092, sample SAMD00036297) | human gut metagenome | host: Homo sapiens | study: EMG produced TPA metagenomics assembly of... | reverse complement strand
GGTTGCGTCGTGTCCTGCGGACACGGGAAAATTTTTCTCTGAACGAAACGGAATGTGAATTGCGAATCATATATAATCTCTTTTTTATCATAAGCAAAAAAGACTGCTACGAAAGCTCGTAACAGCTCAAAGAAACAAATTTTAATCCTGCCAGTAGTCCAGCTTTTGAGTCAGACCAATCTTGCTGGCCTTAAACTCAGGATTCTTACCGGCATCGCGCTGCTCGGTGTATCATCCAGCGCACGCAGAGCAGGACCGCCCAGAATGCAGATAACAGGCAAGTTGATAATTGCCATGCAGCCCATGGTAACATCTGCCAAATCCCACATTGTACCCATGCTGGAGCCGGCACCGATGAAAATCAGTACGCAAGCCAGAATGCGGTAGCACAGAGTAAAGGTTTTGCCCGGAACATGCTTCAGAACATAAGCAAAAGCATTATCTACATAATACAGGTTGCCCAGCAGAGTAGTGAAGGCAAACAGTACCATAGATACAGTGATAAACAGCTTAGCATAATCGCCCATGCTTGCTGCCAGAGCTGCCTGTACATAAGGCGCACCAGCAAGTCCTTAGTCGGCTCGATGCCGGAGCTCAGGCACATGAAAGCGGTAGCGGTGCAAATCAGCAGAGTATCAATAAATACGGACAGCATCTGAACCAGGCCTTGCTTAACCGGGTGAGAAACGTCAGCTGCAGCAGCAGCGTTCGGCGCAGAACCAACACCTGCTTCGTTGCTGTACAGACCGCGTTTGATACCGAACATCATGCAGCTGCCGGCAAAGCCACCGAAAATTGCAGTGAAGTCAAATGCTTCAGCAAAAATTCTGCCTACAACTCCGGGAACCAGATTAATATGCATAATAGTAAGGATAAATGCTACAGAAATGTAGATAACGCCCATCAAAGGAACCAAAGTAGAGGTTGCTTTGATAACGCGCTTGCCACCGCCCAGCAGGCAATAGCCTACGAGCACTGCTTCTACTGCGCCGATAATCCAGGGAGTTGTATCCGGATTATAGAAGCTCAGAGCAGCAAAGGTGGATTGCAGATTGTAAGAGCACAGCATATTAAAGCCGCAGCCATAGGTTACAATCAAAGCCACAGCAAAGAGCACTGCCAGGCCGCGGCTGCCCAAAGCAGCTTCGATGTAGTATGCAGGGCCGCCGTAGCTGCCGTGCGGACCACGTTTCTTGTAAATCTGTGCCAGGGTGCTTTCAATAAAAGCAGAAGCGCCGCCAACAACAGCAATAACCCACATCCAGAACACAGCACCATAACCGCCGAGGCAGATAGCTGTGGAAATGCCGATAATATTACCGGTACCTACACGGGACGCAGTAGATACCATCAAAGCCTGGAAGGATGATACCGCACCGGATTCAACAGGCTTCTCCAAAATAACACGAATAGTTTCCTTAAACATACGTACCTGCACCAGACGAGTACGCAAAGTGTAGTACAGGCCTACACCGATGAGCATGATAATCAGCAAATAACTATACATAAAATTGCTGATTGCTCCAATAATTTCTCCGAACATAAATGTTGCTCCCCCTTTTTTAGTTTGTTTGTTAATTATAACATATTTACTTGCTTTTCCAAAATTCAGAAAGGACGACAGCTAACAAAGCTAACACTTTTGCACAATATAATAAATCAATTAAGTGATTTTGATAACCTCGCATTCTGCTGCTCTAGTTTAAGCCTTGCAAGCATTCCTTAAGACTCGCATAGCACGGATGCTCCAAATCAAAGGCTCCTGCCAGAGCCGCCTCGCCCAAGCGCATGCCCACATACCTTTCTGTTCCTGCGAAATATGTATACAATAAATGCCTGCTGTAGTTCATTAATCCGTTCTCACGCCCACGGCAGCAATTTACAGTCTGCAGATATTCCGCACTCACATTATAAAGATTATAGTAATCGCTGCATTCGGAGCTTTCCTGCCGCAGCGATTGCAGCAGCATATCCTCAAGATAGCCTTTTTGCCAACGTTTAGTAGCTTTTTTGCCGGGAAAGAAAAAGTGCGTGCAATACTCCACTTCTCTAAAGAAAGTATTGTCACGCACTGCAAAAAATTTCTGCATTCGGCGTTCGCGCTCATCAGCCGCGTCGCAAAGAATACTGCTTTGCGCACTATTTCTCTGCCTTCCAGCTGTATAAGGCGTTTAGTCAGCAAGTCTAACTTATCGATACTCTGATAATTTACAATCTGCATGTTAGGCAAGCTGATTCCCTGCTTAAATAAATGCCGGAGATAGGCATGCATAAACTGCGCCATCTCCAATCTTTCACACAGCAATAAACCTCACCGGTAATAATGCTTTGCTTACTCAATTTATTTCTCCTTTTGTTCCAACATCTGCTCGGCAGCCTGCACTACCTGCTCCACCGTCAGACGTGTCATACATTGCATATCGTCACATTTATGCTTCATGCCATCCGCACAGCCTGGGCAAGGCGGCAGCGCCGTCACAATCGTTGCATCCTTAGTATAAGGACCGTACAGCTTCGGACTGGACGGACCATACATTGCCACGATAGGCACCTTTTGACTGATAGCTACGTGCATCGGGCCGCTGTCGTTCGTGATAACCAGGCTGCAACGGCGCATTGCCGCCGCCAGCTCGCCGATACGGAAGCAACCGGTTGCTACAACAGGAGTTGTCTTCATGAAGCTTACGGCCTCCTGCACCATTTCTTCGTCCATCGTACCGCCGAAGAATACAGGCTTATAGCCTTTTTCCGCAAGAATATCAGCTACCTTGGCAAAGCGCTCCGGCGCCCAGCGCTTGGTAACAACAGCACTGCCGATGTTAAAGCCCACCAGCTTGTCCGAAGCGAACACACCGTGCTCGCGCCAGAATTCATCCGCATGCTGCTGATATTCTCGCTCGGGAAAATCTCCAGGCCGTTATGCTCCAGCTTCTTGACGCCAAGCTGCGTCAGCACATCAAGATACATATCTGCCGCATGGATTTTGCGGTTAAGCGGAGTAAACACATCCCAAAGCGGTTTGAACATGGTGTGTGTTGTACCGCAACGCAATTTCACTTTGGTAAAAGCATCAATAAAGCTGCAACGCTCATTCGGATGCAGATTAATCAGCACATCAAAATCCATCTTGCTCAGACGGCGGGCGCAGGCCATCAACGCCAGCAGGCTATTGTCCTTGCCCTTCTTATCAATCGTGATAACCTCATCTAAATACGGATTGTGCAGCACTACATCCTTCAGCTTCTCATCCGCCAAAAAAGTAATGTGTGCATCCGGTGCTGCCTTACGCAGCGCATGGATAAAAGGCGTAGTCAGCGTCAGGTCTCCCAGATGCATCAAAAATGTTACCAATATTTTTTTGCCATTTAATTCTACAGCTTGTGCCATCAGCTCTGCCACCTTTTCCTGATAAATTTTATAAACCATTTCCGGCGTTATATCATGCATACAATGCCAGTTATCGCATTTTTTCTTCAAGCAGCCTGCACACTTTGCCGGTGAAAGCAATACCGTGGAATTTTTGCTGCCGTATGGTCCAGTGCGGTCAGCCTTCGTCGGTCCGTACATCGCCACAAGCGGCTTTTTAAGTGCCGCCGCAAAATGCAGCGGGCCGGTATCCGCACTGATATAGAAGCTGCAGCCCTTAATCAGCGCCGCCAGCTCACGCAGGCTTGTCTGTCCCGTCAAATCGATAACCAGCGAGCTTGCTGTGCCTTCGGCAATCTTCTGTCCCTTGACTGCATCATCGGGACCACCTGCCAGCACCACGGCAGTACCGTCAGCCGTAAGCTTTTTCGCCAGCTCGATATAATGCTCGACCGGCCATTCCTTCGTCCACCAGCGTGCACCGGGAACAATAACAACGTAATCGCCGCCCTGCCAGCCGGCCTCCTGCAGTTTATGCTGCACAGAAGCGGTTTCCGTGCTTAAATCCGGCATCGGGAATTCCACATCATCCAATGACTCTACTTGCACCAAGATAACGCGCCACGTCAAGATAACGCTCAATAACATGGTCCTTGCTATGACTTCCGCCAATCGCCTTGCTGATAAAGCCGCTGCCCTCGCGCATTTCGCAATAGCCGATGCGGTTATCGCAACCGCTGATAGCAGCCAGTACCGCGCTTTTGAAAAGGCCCTGCATATCTATCACCAGGTCAAAATGCTTGCTGTGCAGCAAAGAGCGCATTTCGCAAAAATATTTCAGCTTATCACTGAAGCCCAGCTTATTAAATTTTACCTTATCAAAATAAAGCACCTCGTCAATCACCGGCGGATCCGGTACAAAGCCGGCAAACTGCGGATGTACCAGCCAGGTGATTTTCGCCTTGGGATAACGCTTGCGCAGTGCTGCCGCAAAGGGCAAAGTGTGCAGGATATCACCTAAAGAACTCATTTTGATTAACAGGATATTCCGATACTCCATTATCATCTCTCGCTTACAATATTTTTTACGAAATCCAGCAGATTGCCGCCTGTGTAAAGATAGCCTTTGACACCAGCAGCCTCCGCTGCTTCCACATCGCGCTTACTGTCACCGACCAAGAAGCTCTGCTCCTTGTCGATATCATAGTCTGCCAGCGCCTGCAGCAGCATGCCCGGTTTGGGTTTGCGACAATCGCACACACCGGTATATTCCGGCACGCTGCCCTCTGGATGATGCGGGCAGTAGTAGATTTTTTCTATTTTGCCGCCTGCCGCAGCAATTTCACGCTGCATATAAGCATGCAGCTCATTCATCTGCTCTACCGTATAATAACCACGCGCAATACCGCTCTGGTTTGTTACAACAAAAATTGTATAGCCAAGCTGCGTCAGATACGCCACAGCCTCGCGTGCACCGTCAATCCAGCGCAGGTCCTCAATTTTGTAGAGATAGGCTACATCAACATTGAGCACGCCATCTCTGTCAAAAAATACCGCCTTAGCTTCATAAACGTAATAACCGCCGGTCTTGTCGAGAAGCTGGCAATATTCCTCTGCAGCTTCTTCAATCGGAGTAAAGCCTCCGTCATAGCCTGCTGCCAAAAGGTTAGTGTCATCTGCTTCGGTAAAGCTCTGGTATTTGCCCTTCAGTACTTCAGGGAACGGTACATATTCCAGCTCGCCGCTACCAAAGTGGTTCAGCACAGCCTTAGCAAGAGTATTGACTGATGCGCATGGCCGGTACCGCAGTTGAAAATACCGCTGATTTCCGGATGATCCCAGAAGTAGAAGTTTACCTTAACAACGTCTTTTACATACACAAAGTCACGAGTATGCTCGCCCGGTCCATAACCGGCGTACTCACCGAACAGGCGAACTTTATGTTCTGCTTTCCATTGGTTATACATTTGATAAATCATAGAAGCCATTTTGCCCTTATGATTCTCCTGCGGACCGTATACGTTAAAATAACGCAGGCCTACTACCTGGCTTTGTGCCTGCGGCAGCAGACGGCGCAGATAGTTGTCGAAGAACAGCTTGGAGAAAGCATATACATTCAGTGCTTCCTCACAGGCAGGCTCTTCACGAAAGCCATGAGCACCGCTGCATAGGTAGAAGCAGAAGAAGCATACATCATCTGAATCTTTCTGTCGAGGCAGAAATGCAGCACGTTTTTGGTATACTCAAAGTTGTTTTCCATCATGTATTTGCCGTTATATTCCATTGTATCGGAGCAAGCGCCTCATGGAAGATAGTCGATTTTTTCATGATTGAATTTGCCTGCCTTCAGTGCATCCATGAAGCATACTTATCCATATAATCCTTAACCTTCAGGCCTTGGATATTTTTGAATTTAACCATGTTGGTCAGGTTATCGACAACAAGAATGTCATCAATACCACGGTCATTTAAGCCTTTAACAATATTACTGCCGATAAAACCGGCACCACCAGTTACGATAATCATAATTTGCCCTCCTTAACCATTTTGGCAATTTTTTCCACCACACCGGTTGTGGAATAACCGTCTTCAAATTCTATAATGCGCACTTCACCGGCATATTCACGTCCGGCAACCTCCTCAGGCTTGTAATCACCGCCCTTGACGAGAATGTCGGGACGAATTTTTTCAATCAGCTCGGTCGGAGTATCCTGATCAAACAGTACTACCGCATCTACGCAGCCAGCGCTGCCAGTACACGCGCACGGTCCAGCTCATGCACCAAAGGTCTTGTTTCACCCTTCAGACGGCGTACGGAAGCGTCCGTATTCAGACCGACAATCAGGTGCTTGCCAAGGTTGCGCGCCTTTTCCAAATACGTTACATGTCCTACATGCAGAATATCGAAGCAACCGTTGGTGAAAACAATCTTTTCGCCGCAGGCTCTCCAGGTTGCAGCCAAAGATGCTATCTCCTGCCAGCTCAGCGTGCGATAGCCACGGCCCTGCTTACGCTCCTCCGTCAGCAAATCCTTCAACAGCTCGTCACGGTGCACCGGATAAGTGCCAACCTTGGCCACAACAATTCCTGCAGCACGATTCGCCATATAAACAGCATCTGCCAACGCCAGCTTGCCTGCAACACCGGCCAGAAGCGTAGCCGCCACTGTATCACCGGCACCGGAAACATCAAACACTTCAATCGCAGTAGCAGGACTGTGCAGCACCTGCTCAGCGTTAACCAGGCTCATGCCGCGCTCACTGCGGGTAACAACAACATTTTTGATATGGAATTTTTCACGTGCAGCCTGCGCCATGCTGACAACGGCTTCATCAGAGTTTTCACGCTGACAGCCTGCAGCCTCACACATTTCCTTTAAATTAGGCGTAATAAAATCACAGCCGTCATATTTAGACCAGTCTGCTCCCTTAGGATCAATCAACACCGGTATATCATAGGCCTTGCCCTGAGCAATCACCCATTGGCAAAAATCATCCGAGCAGACACCCTTGGCATAATCGGAAACAATAATACCATCCAAGCCTTCGTCAAGCAAGCCTGCCAGCCAATGACGCAGCTCAACAATTTCATCCGGAAATAAATCGCCGGTTTCTTCAAAATCAAGTCGCAGCATCTGCTGATTACCGCCCAAAACACGCAGCTTGGTAATGGTCTTGCGGCGTTTGCTTTTCACCAGTCCATGATGATTGATGCCTGCATCATCCATCAGCTTTTCCAGCAGCAGACGGTTTCATCATCACCTGTCACACCGCCCATAAAAACCTGACATTCCAGATGCGCCAGATTGGCAGCAACGTTTGCTGCACCGCCCAGCACGGAATTTATCTTTGTAATACGTGTTACCGGTACAGGTGCTTCCGGAGAAATGCGTTTAACCTCACCCTGAAAATATCTGTCCAGCATCACATCGCCGATAACAGCAATGCGTACATTCTTAATCTGTTCCGCTAAAAAGTTGTTACAGCTAAATCAGCCAAATTATTCACCATCCACCAGCTCACATAAAATGTGGCCTATCAAAATATGCATTTCCTGCGCACGGGCAGTAACCTTCGCCGGCACAGCAATGCACTCGTCGCACAGCAGCTTCATTTTACCGCCGCCCTCAGCCGTCATGCCTACGCAGAAAACACCCATGCTCTTGGCCAGCTCAACAGCTTCCACAACATTAGCGCTGTTGCCGCTTGTGGAAATGCCTACCAGCACATCGCCCGGACGTGCGAGTGCCTGCACCTGACGTACGAAAACCTTATCATAGCCGTAATCGTTGCCGACAGCAGTCAGAATGGAGGTATCTACCGTCAGTGCGATAGCAGGCAGACCGGCGCGTTCCTTTTGAAAGCGGCCTACAAACTCGGCAGCCAGATGCTGGCTGTCAGCGGCGCTGCCGCCGTTGCCGCAGAACAAAACCTTCTTGCCATTGGCCAACGCCTTTTTTACTTCTACAGCAATGCGCTCAATCTGCGCCAGAATATCGCTGTTCATCACAGCATTTGCCACCTGCAGATGGTCTAGAAAGCGTTGCTTAATAATCTCTTTCATTTTCTACCTCATTACCAGTTACAAAATCAAATTTAGCTTCAAAAGCACTGTCCTTATTATCAGTATCTTTATGCTTGTAAATCAAGGAAAGCTGCCAGCAGCAGAACTTATGCGTCCAGCTGTATCTTGTTTCATAATTTTTCTTTTGGTCCAAATCATAGCGGTTGACAATGGTAAAGCTGTTCTTGTCATCCATGATATATTGCAGACCATTACGCAGCTCTTTAGCCATATCAGGCTGATCGTAGGTAAATACATCTGTCGTAAAATCTTCACGATAATAACCAACCCAGGTATTCCAATGCGGACTGATTTTCTGGGCTAAGGTTGCATAATAAACATTAGTGGATTCTACAGAATCATCTGCGCTCTCGCGTGTCCACTTCTTACCGATTGTCAAATCTAAAGAGGTTTTTTTACTGTTGAACAGATAAATGCGGTCATGGTTAAGGAAGGCACCATATTCTGTATGCCAGCTCTTACGTCCGGTATCATCATTTTTCCACAGACCACGTTCAAAGTAAGCACTGTAGGATAAGGGCAAACCTGGTGCAATATGATGATTTTTATAATCAAAGCGGATATTGTTCTGCTTCTCTACCATTCATCATCATCCTCATACCAACGTTTTCATAGGTAACCTTAAAGTTACGCTCGTTGTGCTCCAAGCCGTAAACAGCTTATAGCCGGCCTTGCTGTAATAATTCAAATCAGCGTAAATTGTGTCTTTATCTCCTAAAGGACGCTCGTAGGAAAGATTGACATAGGTACCTTGTCGCTGTCCTTAAAGCCGATATGCGGCAGAATACGTTCCTTAGACTTTTCCGTCAGGCTATTTTCCCAATAATCACGGGAATAGATATGCTTGCCGCGTACATAAACCTTGACGTCGCGGGCTACCATTTTATCATGAGGATAAATTTCAAAGGTCTTTGCCTTGATTTCAAGACATTTGGGATGCTTTACTGCCGGACAACGCTCGTAGAACCTCCCTCATCAAGAACCATCTTATCAGGATAAATTTCGGCATGAGGCGCAGCAAAGAAATCTTTGCCGTTCTTACCGGTCAATTTTTTCATTTCACCGGTTTTATTGTTAAAGTTATAATGGCCCCAGGCAGCCTGTGTTTCGCTGGCACCCTCTACCAGCTTGCCACCCTCCAGCAGCCAGATATCGCCGGTTTTCATATTACCCTTGACCTGCGTTGTATAAATATCCTGACCGTTCTGCGATACCTTGATATTGCCCTCGGCATGAAAATCACCGCTGACAGTATCATATTCGGCATGTTCACCGGTCAGACGAATCGGCAGCCCCTGCTGCTTTTCTGTATCCAGCTTTTCACGATGCGGTACCGCTGTATTAGGTTCATCAACAGTTACCGGGCTTAGCATACTGTCACTATTGCTGTTGCTGAACTGCTCAGCATAAACAGGCATGCACATGCCAAGTGCCAAAGCTGTAGCTATAAAAGTCTTATGCATATAAAAAACTCCTTTTTTCTATACTGATGAGGAAAAATTTCATAATAATCCACTTAACATTATACCATAAAAAAAGCAAAAGCTCACTCGAAAGAGTGAGCTTTTCACGTATAATTTTCGATTTTATTCCTGATATACAACGCCTTGCAGAGAAGTATCTTCAGCAGTCTGTACAAATGTTTCACAGCCAACCGGAATAGTTACGCTGTTACCCTTGACAAAAGCACCGCCAACCAGGCCCACAGGACCAAGGATAATCATACCGCCGATAGCAGCTCCGGCTGCACCGGCAATGCTTTCAGCCTTTTGTTTAGCAAGCTCGCCTACAGTAACGGGAATCTTGGTTCCGTCTACGCCATAGATATAGGTAAAGTCAATATCAATGCGGCCATCCTTACCGAAAATACCGGGCTGAACAACCTTCTTAACCTCACCAACACCGGTTGCACCCTTCGGCAGTACCAGTACGTCATTTACATACAGGTTATCCGCTGCCTTAAAATGAACTACATCACCCTTACGGCTCATTTTAGTGCTCAGCTCAGAGGTAAAAGCAATTTTAAAAACAGAATCCTTCGGAAGCACAACCTGCTGTACAGGCACATTTCCGTCAGTATAAGAAGCGAGCTTCAGCAGACTTCCAGGCGACCACTCAAAGAACCGGTCTGATTCTGGCCATAAAGCAGCTTTTCCGTGGCTTCAATACGGTTTTTGGCAGCGCCGCCAGACATGCTTTCGTTCATTTTCTATTCTACCACATTCAGCTTAGTAGCAAAGGAAGCTTCACCGTTATCAGGAGTACCCTCAAGATAATCGTACATATTGTCAACGCGGTTTATAATAGCATCGCTGGTAATAGTTCCGTAAACATCATCTTCCAGACTATCCATACGCTGCAGCAAGGAACCGCTCTGCTCCGTGCCATAGAGCATTTTTTCCATAGCGCCGATTTTATCTGCCATTGGGACAGCAGAATCAGCAGCAAAACCTGGAATTACTGTAGTAAAGCAAAAGATAAAGGTCAACAATAAAGTTGCAAGCTGTTTTTTCAATTTTCTTACCTCCAATCAGAGCTATATATTTTCATTATAGCATGTTTTACCTAAAAAAACAGAGGTTCTATTCTGAACCTCTGCTTTATCCAATGTAAAATTTGTAACAGTATTGTTACTTATAAA
>ENA-OQCS01001745-OQCS01001745.1-human-gut-metagenome-genome-assembly--contig:-NODE-1745-length-10592-cov-3.984042_pt1 | contig 10592 bp, 11 predicted proteins | sample MGYA00242757_ERZ504575 | MGnify/ENA primary metagenome ERZ504575 (study PRJEB26092, sample SAMD00036297) | human gut metagenome | host: Homo sapiens | study: EMG produced TPA metagenomics assembly of... | reverse complement strand
ATCCTCCGGGCCCGTCCATCGTGGCAAAGAAGATGTAGCAGGCTTCCGTCCTCGAAGAGGATGAAGGGCGTTCCAGTTGTCCTTGCTTCTCCACGCTGCCGTCTTCCCACTCCACAGTGAGCGAGTAGCTTCGGGTCTTTGTCCACCGTCCATTGGATGCCGTCTTTGGAATGTGCCATGACGCCTCCGCCCCGTTCGCCAGTAACTTGGCTACATGGTCTTTGAAGATGGCATGATAACCGTTTGCATCTTTCCAGAGGAAAGGGTCTTCCGCTTCGCCCTGACCGTCTACTTCAAAGATGGGACGGTCATTGTTCAGCACCCGATAAGGGCCTTCTATGGTAGGAGCATAAGCCATTCCGAGGCTCATGGCCGAGTGCAGGTAACCGTTCGTGTAATGTCGCCCCTTGAATATCATCATCACCGAACCGTCTTCTTGAATGATAGGCGAGGGATTTGAGGTCAGAAAACTGTAGAAAGTATTGGGCTTGGTCTTCAAGATGGGCTCGTCCAAGCGTTTCCACGGACCGTAGGGCGAGTCGGCAACGGCCAGTCCCACACGTTTGTTGGCACGGGCAACGGTACACCAGGGGCTTTCCAGGGTGAGTTGTTCGTAAGTAGGGTCGGCAAAGGGGTGGGTGGAACCCATATAGATAAGGTAGTATTTCCCGTTCTGCCTCAAAATGCGTGGATTGTGTGTGGAGCGTCCGTCCCAGTATTGCGCACCACGGGCAGGGAGGGCCACTTCGCTGAACCGATAAGGTCCTTGCGGTACCTCGGACACGGCATGTACAATCTCCGAGGCTACCATCCATCCCGGATGGAACGGCAAGCTCTTGGGAAAGCGGGAAACGAACATATGGTACTTGCCGTCATCTCCTTTCACTACCGAACTTCCCCAGGCCCAATAGCCTTCGCACTCGAAAGCTGGTGTACGTGGAGCTTTGTCTAAGTGATGAAACAGTGGGTTTTCCGACTTCTGTTTCAGTTCTACCAGATTGTCCAGCTTCTGGGCAGAAGACGTTATAGCTATGAAAGCGGCAAAGAGAAAAAGCAGATGATGTCTTTTCATGGGGAGTGTTGTTAATAAGGTTATTATGATGAAACAAAGATAGCCAATCTTTTTATGCCTGTTGCCGCACTCAGCCAGTTCCGTACGAAAACTGCATCTGTTTTGTATGATTGCGTCATTTCTTCCCTCTGCCTTTCATTATATTTGCTGAAAATATAATCGGACATTATACAATAACCAATACGATTCTAATATGCAGAGAAACCTTATTCTGACCATTCTCGGCCTTTGCTTGGCCGCAACCGCTTTTCCGCAGGAGAAGGAAACGCAGTTTGCTTTCAATAATTATCACCGTTACTACAACGAAGCCCGGCAGCGGGGGGATGCAGAGAAGGAGAAGTCCATCAAGCTTTCCGCGCTTCCTTTGCGCAGCATCCTTACCGTTATCATTCCCTGGACACCCGGTTGAGTGCGCAGGAGTGTCTGCACAACTCACTGCCGACGGTATCTTTTCTGGTTTAAGGGAGCAGGAAGAGCAATTCCGCAAAGAGAATGCCTTTCAGAAGCCTTACTCCAACCCGCAGGCCGAAATAGGCTTGTTCGTGGCGGATGCCTTCAACCGTATCTGGAAAGTAGCGGATGCCTATCGTAAAGGTGAACTGACAGAAGAGCAGGCCTTGTCCGGTAAAGTGCTGAAGGCAATCTTGCATTACGGCGGTATCGAGGCAGGACGCCCCAATGACGGTCCCCGTTTCCATGCATCTTGCTTTGCCATACCTACGGCAGCGGTCAATACTTATTTCTGCTATCTGAAACAGATGGATGATGCGGAAGGCGGGAAAGGCGGCACATTGCTGCAAGAGGCATGTGATATGTTGAAAACCATTGCCTTACAAGCCTGGACCCAACCTCTCCGCCACGACGAAACCGATGGGAATGTAGTTTCCATTTCCCGTTTCCGCAACCATGTGTGGTGGGTGGGCGGCAATGCATTGGCCTATCGTTCCCTATTGCCCGTGGCCGCCATGTACCGTTCCATTCCTATGATAGACTTGCTGGCGGAAGTTTGCCAGCGCGGTATCAGTATGACCTCCCAAACTACGTATTCCGATGCTTTTTGGACTGAGGGATTCACTGCCGACGGGGCAGGTTGGGGACATGGAAAGCAATGCCTGATTTGGGGCTATCCCATTGACGGGACTTCCAATGCACTTAAAATGCTGAATATGCTGAAAGGCTCTCCCTGGCCAAGAATCTGGGCCGGGATAATGTGCAGGCACTTCTTAATTTCCTGCGTGGTGGTGCCTGGTATTATTATAAGGGATATCGCCTTCCTTGCCTGGACCGTGGCTCGTATGTATATAATCCCACAGAGCTTTCCATCCCTTATGCCGGAATGCTGGATAACCTTATCGGCAACTGGATGGACTCTTTCACCCCCGAAGAGCAGCGGGAACTGTTGCAATTGCAGCAAGAGGTGAAGAAGAATCGCATCATGATGGAGGAGTATGCTCCGGGCATCTATTCCGGTACCCGTTGGTTCTTCAACAACGACGACTTGATAAAGAAGACCCCCGACTATCATATCACGATTAATATGGCCTCTGTCCGTTGTGACGGACTGGAGAGTGCCGCCAGTTTTGCTGATGCCTACAATTTCTATCCGACGGATGGAATGACGTTGTTCCAGCGCAGCGGCGATGAGTATTTCCGGATTATGGGCGGTTGGGATGTCACCGCTTCCCCGGGTGTGACTGCACGCGAAGGCATGGACAAACTGGTTCCCGTAGAGAATTGGCGTGGTTATTGCAGCAGGAGTAATTTTGCTGCCGGTGCTACGGATGGCGGGAGTAATGCCGTTGCAGGATATATCTTCGAAAAGATGAACGCTTCTGCGAAAGAGGGTGTGAACGACAAGGGGAACAGTGAGGGCTTGAACGAGGTTCTTTATGGCTTCAAGGCATATAAGTCTTATTTCATTCTGGGAGATTACATGGTAGCTTTGGGTGCGGGCGTAACCAATAAGCGTCCTGAACTGGATGGGGAGATTCGTACCACCATCGACCAGACGGCTTGGACGGATGAAGTTTCTCGATGAAAAGGGGAAAAATGGAGCTTGTCGCTTCCGGCACTCACTCGCTTTTGTCGGCAGATGGTACTCCCCTCTGGCTGGTGCAGAAAGGTAAGTTTGCCTATCGGATACTTCCTGAGTATACCCGTGAAGCATTTGTTACTTGCGAGACTCGTCCCACAGATTGGGTGAAGCGGAACAAGGTGAATGAAAAGAAACAAGGCTTGCCCTCAGAAGCCAGAATCCTCCGTCTGTGGGCAAATCATGGACAGCGTCCGGTTGATGATACCTATGGCTATGTGGTTTATGCAGGCCGGCAGATACCATCGGATGAACTGCCGTTCCGGGTATTGCAGAACGATACCCTGGTGCAGGCGGTCTGCTCTATGGATGGAAAGGTGGTGGAAGCCGTCTTGTATCCCGGCAATAAAGGTTTGCAGGCAGAAGGTTTGTCTCTTTCCGCTTCTGCCCCGTGTGCGGTGCTGATAAGGGAAGAAGCAGGGGAGATTGTGGTTTCTGTCACCGATGCTTGCATGAATGCGGCTCTGAAAGGGATTCGGATTGTTCTCAATGGAAGGGAAATCAAAGTACCTATGCCGCAGAGGATGTTTTGTGGAAAACCGGGGGTAATACGTGTGGATAGAATGACAAATCAATGATATAGATTCTTTTATTGATTACTTTCTGGGCCTATATCGGTCTACTCACTACTTTTGTTTCTACACAAAAGTTTCAAAATGAATAATATCTGTCGCGATGTCAGGCTCTAATGGTATATTGGGAATAGTGTGATATAGTTGCTTTTGACGTTCAAGACCATTCCTTATTTGGTTGGATGTCTTTGGGGCAGTATTCATTGTATTGATAAATAAAAGGGAGGAACCCAAAAGGCACACCCTTTTTTCGGACACAACTTTTGTGATTAGGAAAAATAGTTGATTGATAACGAGTTAGTAAATGACACAAGTACGGATTTATCCGTATAAACATTATTTCGCTAAGGAAACTACTCTTTTCATGTAGGTTTCTATGTAGGTTAATTAATACCAATTGATTCCTACTAATGCGAATTAATAATAAGTCATTAACTAACTCGTTATCAGTCTATGTACACGATTAACATCAGGGTAAGCAGAACCCGAAAGACACCAAGATGGTCAAGCTGGAGATAATTTTCTTCAAGACCGGTTACGCCGTGTGCCGAAGGTTATAAACATCACAGGGCTATTAAAAGACTGGGATGTCAAGTCTCAGAGTTTCCGTGTAGGGAGTGCGGAGGCCACTACCAAGAACAAACTGCTTTTCGATTTGCGAACCAAATATCTGCATGTCGCCGATACCTGGGAGATGGAAGGCAGGAACTGGTCGCCCGTCCAGCTATCACATTGCTTCGATGAAATCAAGGCGGCCAAACCCGAGGTCAAAGTAAAGAGTGTCCAGCAGATGATCGATTATCTTGAAGAGACATTCAAAAACAAGAAACGCATCAAGAACGGTCAGATTGTCGACAGCACGACCAATGCTAAACGGTATGTCTATCTCAAGCGTGAACTGCAGGCGTTTACAAAGGAAAAATATGAAAAAGCCTTTTCCTCTTATTTCTTTACGGATATTACAGAAGAGTTTCTTCTTGACTTTGCGTTTTGGCTTAAAGAAAGAGGTATCAGAAATGGCAACAAGGCCGGACTTACACACAAACTAAGGTTGCTCCGTGCCGTATGCAGGCAGGCAGAAAAGAAAGAGATGTACGGGGTGAATATGGATAACTTCCTCTGTCTCGGTGATGATATTAATTGGCCGGAAACCACTTCAAGAGCAGTTCCGGAAACAGTCATAGCTAAAATCGCAAATGTTGACCGTACCTTGTTTACGAAAAAAGAGCAGTTGCATCTTGATTTGTTCCTGTTCAGCTACTATACCGGAGGTATGGCGAATGTCGATGTATGTAACCTGACATGGGATTTGGTCCAGGAAGACCGCATCGTCTATGAACGTATCAAGTTTCCCAAAACAGCCAAACCGGAATTACTCAGTAAAGCAAAAGCCATCATGAATAAATACCGTGGGCAAAGTTATGGAAATTATGTATTTCCTGTTTTTACTCATAAACACACGACCACTTCCAAGAAGACTACACGTGTCAAGCAAATTTCCACACGCCTTTCACAAACCTTGACGAAAGCATGCAAGATGCTGCGCATTAAAGAAAACATCACATGGTATTCCGCCCGTGGCTCTTTCATATCGAAGATGGTAGATGCCGGTAACAATCCGTATGTGGTTGCAGAGATGGCTGGTAACAGCCCATTGACCATCTATAAGCATTACTACAAGAATACAAAGCGGGAAGAAATCAAGCGGCAGATGGAAGAAATGTTCTGACCAGACATATCCATAAAGTTGTAAACACCTTGACAATTTCTCTGATGGATAAATCATACGGTATAATGGCTGTTAAAAGTCATTGATTACCAATGTGATATTTATTATATTGACAGAATCGCTCTTATTCTTGATTATTTTCACTACCTTTGTAGTCAATAACTTAAATAATATTTATATGAAAGAGTTGGTTTCAAAGATACAGGAAGTATATGCTACATTCTCCACGGATGCGGCACTTCAGATTGAAAAAGGCAACAAGGCCGCAGGTAACCCGTGCCCGCAAGACTTCGTTGGAATTGGAAAAACTGATGAAAGAGTTTCGTAAGGTTTCCTTGGAAGAATCCAAGAAATAGCCTTTACACGTCCGGTCGTTATCACATAATGCCGGTTCTTCTGCAGATGCGGCATAAAAACCATATTGGCAGAACAACATAATAAAATACGGAAAGCGTTAGCTTTTGTCATGCACCGAAATCTGGTAAATTTCACTTATCCGCAGGACAAACAGTTTTCGCCTATGCTTTTGCGTGGGCTTAACTTGTTTGCGGATAGGTTTACCAGAACCTCGGTGCTACGGGTTATGTCCCACGCTTTTTGGTCTTGGTACATTGAATGCTTGACGGGACTCAAGCCAAATACGGAGATATTATGAACGACATGAATCTGATGGATGAACTTTTGAAAATTCCTGCTGATGCAACTGCCGCCACCGTACAAGGCATAGAAATGCTTCTTATCGATGAAAACAAGGCGGGGGCTTTATTGGAGTCGGATCCTAATGACAACACCATCCACGAATGCCTTTTAAGCAACGGCCGTTTCCTGTTCCAATCGGACAATGCCAACCTCGTTGCCCTGTATAAAGTAACAGGAGCATCTGAATAACGCTCCTGTTGCATATAATCACCTTATTTGTCTGATTTCATCCTCCTGCAAAGGCTTTTGACGCTTGAATGCCGGGATATTGTGGGCAGGCACTATCACCGTGGTATTCCTGCTTATGTTGCGTGCTGTCTTTTCCGCACGGTGCTTGATGATGAAACTGCCGAAGCCGCGAAGATAAACCTCCTCGCCGTTTATCATGGAAGACTTTACGCTATCCATGAATCCTTCGACAACTTGTAACACGACCTGCTTCTCCAGACCGGTCTGCGTTGCTATTTCCCTGACGATATCCGCTTTTGTCATATTAACTCTTGATTAAATACTGTCAATCCGTTCACAAAGATACATCATTTCCTGAAATATCCTCCTTTTACAAACACATATAATAAACATTAGCCGGCGTCCGTCTCTACTCTTTCGATACAAATAGTATCGAAGTATGAAGCTGACACTCAACCGCAAATTCAAAGGTCAGACCTATACCATAGGTGACCTGTCCATCGACGGCAAATTTTTCTGTAATACCATCGAAGATGCCGTGAGGGAACTTCCGGCAACCTGTCCGGATACTCCTCGCGGCCGTTCCTGTACCTGCAAGGAAAAGGTCTATGCCAAGACTGCCATTCCTGCCGGGACTTATAAAGTCACTCTTCAGTACAGTCCCAGGTACAAGAAGAAAATGCCATATCTGCATGATGTGCCGCATTTCCTCGGCATCCTGATCCATTCCGGCAATACCGAAGTCGATTCCGCCGGCTGTATCATCGTGGGAAAGAATACGGTCAAGGGAAAAGTTTTGGAATCCCGTACTACATTCCAAAAACTGTATGCTATACTCGAGTCCGAAAGGGACATAACCATTCAGATTGTATAAATCTAATGGCGGTCAACAGGCTCAAACCACCCAGAAACCTGCGCATCGAGTTCAAACCGTCCCCACGGCAGTATGAACTCTGGAAACTGTTGCAACCGAACTATTGTCCCATTGTGGCGGGGAGATCGAGCAAATCCTTATCGGCTATGACCAGCAAGGCAACCCTCAGTACAGGCCCCAATGCAGGCATTGCAAGTCGCAGAACCTGCCGCAGCTGATACTGGGAGGCGGAGCGGCCGGCGGCGGAAAATCGTATATCGGCAGCGTTTGGCTGGTGTCTTCATGTATCCGGTTCGAGAATATCCGTGCGGTGGTGGCCCGTAAGACACTCAAGTCGTTGAAGGAATCGACATGGAATACCATCAAGTCGATTCTGAAGGATTGGGGACTGAAAGAGGATACAAACTACAAGATAAACAACCTCGAAGGCACGCTCACATTCTGGAATGACTCGGTCATCATCATGAAGGAGATGGCGGATATCCCCAGCGACCCCAACTTCGAGCGTTTCGGCTCTTCGGAATACACCATCGCCATGGTGGACGAGGTGTCGGAAATCTCGGAACGGGCCGTCGAAGTGCTGTTCTCCCGTCTCCGCTGGAGAACCCATGAGACATTCAAGACTCCGAGAATGCTGCTCACCACCAATCCGACGATTAACTGGGTGCGTTCCCGCTTCGTGCAGGACGAAAACGGAGACAAGGTCATCTGCCGCGAGGGTGAAGCGTATATACCTTTTTCCGTGTTTGACAACCCGAATATCGCTTTCCGTCAGGTGTACGAGGCGGCCCTGAACAAGATCCGGGATCAGGCGACAAAGGAACGCCTGCTCTATGGCAACTGGGATTTCGTGGAAGCCAACGATATGGCGATTTATAACAGTTTCGACGGCTCCCGGCATCTCGTTACCGGACTGAAAGAAAAAGCATACGATCCGACCAAGCCGCTCATCACGGTGTGGGACTTCAATGTTGCCCCCCAAATGTCGGTGCTCTCCGCACAAATAGACTATGAAAACAGGAAGGTCTATATACTGGAAGAGATACTCGGCAAGCCGGAGGAAAAGGAGAACAACACACCTGCGTTGGCACGGAAAGTACGCTTAAAACTTTACCGGGACAAGCATATCGGCGGAGTGGATGTGACCGGTGACCCTTCCGGGTTACAACGCTCCACCACCAACGAGGACGGCATCAACAACTATACCATCATCACGGACACTTTCGGCAGAGGAATCCTGCGACCGAAGGTAAAGCTGTTACGCAAGCAGCCTCCGCAGGCTACACGGTGCGAGTTCGTCAACGAGGTATTCGGGGGCTATGAAGGCTGGGAGATACAAATCGATATCAAATGTCGCAAACTTACCCAGGATCTGATTTACCAGCTTCGTAACGAGGACGGTACCAAGAGCAAACAGAAGACCACCGACCCGAAACCGGTGTCAAATATGAACGGTACGGGCACTTGTCCGACTGCCTTGACTACCTGCTCTGTTACTACCTGCGCGACAGCTGGTACAAGTTCAAGAGCGGAGGCGACGGGAACGGGTATGTGGTCTCCACATCGGTAATTCAGGAAGGATTTTCATACTAATAACGGAACAAGGATATGTACAGACGGTTTCTCAATAATGACGACTATCTTGGGATAATTACTCCGGAAGCACTAGCACAACTCACGCGGGGCAATGATGCACGATTCATCCAGGCGGAAGAATCGGCGGAGATGAGCATTGTGGAATATTTGTCGGAGAACTACGAGATTGAAAAGGAACTTGCAAAAGGAAAATATATCGCCGAATACGACCGTCGAATTACCTATCCCGTGGGTGTGCATGTCTATTTCGAGGGACAAATCCATGAGGTGACACGCTCCGTCAGCGGCTATCGCAAGCCGGCAACGGCAATCTATTGGAAGAGTGTTCCGATATCCACGTCGATGCGGGACAAGTTGTAAATTATTCCCAGTTCAACACCTATTATCCGGGTGATAAAGTAAACTACAACGGTGTTGTCTATATTTGCCTTGCCGAAAACGGGTACAAGTTCGATGATATCCGTATCCCGATGGTCGGCGGTTGGATCGAGACGGAAGTCACGTTATGGCAGCCTGTCGAGTATCCTCTGTGGTCAGTCGTTGAATATGAAGGGGCGTTCTATACTTTGATGACGCTTGACTGTTTCGATTGCAATCTTGACCCTATGGTGTCCGACTGTTGGGGAGCCATAGCCGATTACGATTCATCATACAATGCCTACGAATTGTCGGAACACGAATATGTAGTTTATGACGGACGGGTATTTTACCCGGAAACGGATGTGAACGCGGACACGCCGCAAGTCGGTCTAAACCTATCATTACACGATCCACGAAACTACAACCTCAAGAAGCATATGGTTCGATTGGCTATCTACGAGCTCACGAAACTCATTGCCCCGAATAATGTCAGTGTTGTCCGTATGCGCGATTACGAGGATAGCATGAAATGGCTTAATGATGCCGCCAAATTGCGACTTAATCCACAAATCCCCCGTAAAGTCGATGACACGAAAAAGCCGGTTACCGATTGGCAACTGGCTACTTTCCAAACAGATTATGACCCGTATCGAAACCCGTGGCTGACCTAAATAACAGTAAATACCGCTACCGGATTTGTTGTCGTAGTCTTTACCATGAACAAGAAACGAAATTACTGCTTGTTTGTTAGTTCCGTTTCCACAAGAGCCCCCCTGATCGGGTGGCAAGTTCCTTGTAATATGCCGCCAAAAGAAGATATAAATTTGGCCTTTTAGAATAATCCAATCTGCTATATTCCTTACTGCCTTTGCGGTATTTAATGATCTCAAGACATTGAATAATTACTTACTTGTTTTTGTGCCCGTTGGATTTAGGTTTGAATAAGGCATGAAGTCTTATCACGCACACCAACAATGTTTCATAATCAACATGAAAGTAGAGGCGTTCATCTTTCAGACTACATTGAAAGTGAATCCGATAGCGGCATGAAACGGTTCTCCCTACAGGACGGGCAGATGAGCAACTGCATGCTCTCTGCCCGTTTTCTATGGTACAAGGCAATTATAATAAAGCCATTTTTATTTTTCCCTGAAAAAGTGTCGGTTATTTCATTGCAGAACAAAACATTTTTCTAATTTTGTATTTGAAGAAGTATTCACTCTAATAAACTGATATGTATGACAATGGATACATTGTAAAATGTCGCTCGATTTTAACAAATGATATTTGTTTGAGCGAAGCTTCGCATAAAGCGGACGTTTTTTCTTGTGTGCATTAGTTACCTTACATATTCCCTTAAAAAAGTGTATTGATAATTTGGCAGTGTGGAAAATTCGTGTAAACACACA
>ENA-OQCS01001744-OQCS01001744.1-human-gut-metagenome-genome-assembly--contig:-NODE-1744-length-10594-cov-3.062387_pt1 | contig 10594 bp, 13 predicted proteins | sample MGYA00242757_ERZ504575 | MGnify/ENA primary metagenome ERZ504575 (study PRJEB26092, sample SAMD00036297) | human gut metagenome | host: Homo sapiens | study: EMG produced TPA metagenomics assembly of... | reverse complement strand
ACAAAGACGGAAAGTGGCAGGAATGCGGTGCAGGGGATTCTATTTCTGATCTTATAAATAATAATGCAAGACAGACAATCACCCTCTATGCAGCGTGGCGTAAGGTGAGTAACCAAAATCGAAAACAGGTACAGTTTATATCTGTAAGTCAGCGATGCCGGAAGATGGTTCGGTAGCATTACCAACCACGAATGTAGACGATTATACAAGTGCGGTTGCCGTGGCAAAACTGTAATGTGAAGGCAAGTATATTGCATGATGTTCCAGTTCTTGGAAATAAGAATCCATCTACGTGGGAACAGTATGCGGATGGAAATAAGAGAGTGCAAGAACTTTTGCAGGGAACTAAACCAGATGAGGGATATATTGGAAATGGAGACTATATCTACAAGATAGATAGAATTCCTTCCGATGAAGAGGTATTCCAGACAATTCGTGAAAGCGGACGTATGATTCGTATCGGAGACAGGGAGATTCCGCCATCGAAATTAGATACCGAATTCTTCACCATTTATTGGTATTCTTTCAAAAGTGAAATGTCCGATGGGTGGCATATTGACGGACGTATTGTAGCAAAAAATGGTTACCTGACAGTAAAGAAAGATTTTGTCGGAATGCCGGAAGCAATAGAGGAAGTCAAGAAAGATTATTATATCCAGGTAGATATGGATGAAAAGCTTTTAGATGGAAAACCTCAGCCACCTGCATTTCATGAGCATATGAAACTTGTGCTTCCTTCAGAAGATAGCCAGAAACCGGATGCAGAAGCTCCGCAAGCGGAGGATGCTCCAATAGAAGTTGTAGGTACATGGACAGATGAAACACATACAAGCTGTACGTGGATCGTTAAGGCGGACTCATTCTGGAAATACACATTAAAAGAGTACAACTATAAGCCAAAAGATTCGAATGTAAAATTTTCGGGTTGGTACAATGTTCGCAATTCTCATGAACAAGGAGATAATGTAAATTCATGGGAAGCATATCCAGAAAGTGGAATTCAATTCACAGGACGTGGAATTGGACGCGGTGGTGAGACTCTTACGATTGAATTGGAGAACCGTTATCAGAAAGAGGGAATACTCACACTGAACAAATTTGATGAGTCTACCGGACAGGGAATGGAGAAGATCAATTTTGCTGTCAGTAAGAACGGTGTTGAGGAGGAAACGGTAACAACTGATAAATACGGAATCGCACAACTTCATATTCCGTTACAAGATGAGAACAAACAGAATCGAACGGCAACTGAGACGTATTTGTTGCGAGAGACAAACTTACCGACGGGATATGTAGACACAGGAGATATACAGATCACAGTTGAGATTGCCAATGGAGCATTCAAAATCACTGATGCAAAATTGGTGGATAGGGAGGCTAACGAAAATCAGGAGGCTGTTACAGCACCAGTTGATGGTAAGATAAACGGAAAATCCGTTCTGCTTCAGCGAGGAGATACCAGCCTTAATATCCGAAATTTTGCTAAAACAGGCACTCTGCATATCAAAAAGACATGGGGAAATCCAAATGATGCACTGATGGAAAACAGGTGAAAATCAGATTGTATCAGAATGGAATTTCTACAGGACAGGAATTCCTGCTGAATGAAGAGAACGGATGGGAACACACAGTCGACAATGTTCCACTATTCCAGGACAGAAATCCGGTGGAATATAAGGTGGAAGAAATTGAGATAGGAAAACACATTATTCTTCGGAATACGGGGATGGTTTCCTATATTATGAAGTTATTTATCCAGAGATTCAGTATTTCGATTCAAATGGACAACAATTATTCCCAAAGGATGGGAATGAGTTCAAGGATGTTTCCAAGATGGAACTGGAAGTGCAGAATCTGCATTTCAATCTTGCTGAACGAAGTTTCTTAAAGACGGATGATCTTCCAAGAAACCGACTTGCTGGTGCAGGTTTTCTGTTCTACAAAGTACCATATGATGATGTTACGAAAAAATATGCGGATGATACAGGATATACAGTAGATTATGACAATACACAGAGCAAGGACGATATCGTTCTGAAAAAGGATGGAAAAAACGTGTACGACGTATCGTTCCTTAGAAACAGATGAAAATGGAATGCTTCAATTACCGGAGGACTTTGAGAACGGACGATACTGGATGGTAGAATCTGTTACTCCAAACAAAAAGGACAAAGCAGATAAAACCAAAACACAGTATCAGGATAACTTTAATTTATATATGGTCGATGTAGAATCCGATATTTTATTCCTATATGAGAAATCACCGATGACAAATACCTGGAGAGCTGTTTCGGACAGACATATCGTCAATCATCCGCAAAAAGGCGGGGTGACGGTTGAGATTACAAAGGAAGTCACTGGTCCACTTGGAAACCGCAAGAAGCCATTTGATATGGAAATTCTCTATTGGGAAGATGGTCAAAAGCTGCGTAGCAAGACAATTAGAACTTCTTTGAAACATGGAGATAAAGTTACATTAAAAAATGTAGATATATCTTCGGATATCATAATAACAGAAACTGTTGATACATCAAAATACGCTGTTTCGATTTCTAAAAAAAGAAGAGAATGATAAGTATTCAAATCCAGTGCAGGCAACATCGAATGGAAATACAGCTGTCATGAAACAGCGGATTGAGGCTGCACGAGGAGACGTGATTGAGTTAAAAATCACAAACGAAAACACACAATTAATACCGGAAACAGGGGTTCGTCTGGAAACAAGCAGGCATGTATGGTTACTATTTGCCATAAGTATTATCATGATTCTGTTTTTTCAGAAGAAGACGGAACAAGACACGAAAGCTGTGACTTACAAAAGGAAAGGTAGTGGACAAGGATACTCTCGACAATCCTATTTTCGAAGTAGTGGAACATATGCCCGAATTCCCCGGTGGAGGCATGCCGGTACTAATGGAATATTTGAGCAAGAACATCAAGTATCCGGAAGCAGCCATGAAGAAAGGCACACAAGGACGGGTAACCGTACAATTCGTGGTGGAAAAAGACGGCAGCATCGCCAATGCGAGAGTGCTTCGTGGTATTGACCCCGAACTGGACAAAGAAGCCGTGCGCGTAATCAGTGCCATGCCCAAATGGAAACCCGGCACACAAAAAGGAGAAGCCGTGCGGGTAAAATATACAGTTCCCGTGATGTTCCGTCTGACGGAAAACAATACACAGGTTAAGTATGCTCCCATTGAAAGCAAAATAGATGAAATGGTGGTAGTGGGTTATGCTCCGGAAGGAACAACGGTACCGGAGGAGGGAACCGTTTTTGAAGTCGTAGAACAAATGCCGGAATATCCCGGCGGCATGTCTGCAATGATGGAATTCATCGGCAAAAATATCAAATATCCGGTAGCCGCACAAAAAGCTAAGATTCAGGGAAGAGTGGTCATACAGTTTATAGTGGATAAAGAAGGGAACATCATCTGCCCCAGAGTAATCCGTGGTGCCGACCCACTGCTAGACGCTGAAGCAATCCGTCTGACTACCATCATGCCCAAGTGGAAGCCCGGCATGCAAAGAGGACAAGCTGTAAACGTAAAATATACAGTCCCCATCATGTTCCGCCTGCAAGAACCGGAGAAAAGCCTTGCTGTCCAGAATGCCACTGTTACTCCAACTAAATAAACTAATTTTCTCTCTAAACAAGTTTAAATGAAAAAGGAGCAGTTACCTGGCGACGGGCAATTGCTCCTTTTTCATAAGGAAAATATCCATGTTTATTTATGCACTTCCACAATCCGTGTCGGCGCCATTTCCATATTTCTGCGGTCTACCTGACGGACTACGGCAGCAGCCAGTTGCAGGAAAGCGCGCCCGGTCACCGTATTCTCATCCAAAGCAACCGGAGTCCCCTTATCACCGCTCTCGCAGATACTCTGCACGATAGGAATTTGTCCCAGCAAGTACGTTCATTTTCTCAGCCAGTCTCTTTGCGCCTTCTTTTCCAAAGATATAATACTTGTTTTCCGGCAATTCGGCAGGCGTGAACCAAGCCATGTTCTCCACCAAACCGAGAATGGGCACATTCACCTTATCATTGGTAAACATATTGATGCCTTTGCGGGCATCTGCCAGCGCCACAGCCTGCGGCGTGCTAACAACGATAGCTCCTGTCAGTGCCAAAGTCTGCACCACTGTCAAGTGAATGTCGCTCGTTCCGGGAGGAAGGTCGATAAGGAAATAATCCAGTTCTCCCCAATCGGCATCACCAATCAGCTGCTTCAAGGCATTGCTTGCCATACCTCCCCGCCACAAAGTGGCCTGGTCGGGGTCTACAAAGAAACCGATGGAAAGCAACTTGATGCCATACTTCTCTATCGGAACAATCAAGTCACGTCCACCAATGTTCTCTGCCACCGGACGGGCATCTTCCACTTGGAACATCTTTGGAACAGAAGGCCCGAAGATATCAGCATCCAGCAGACCTACTTTATAACCCAACTTTGCCAAAGACACGGCAAGGTTGGCAGCAACCGTGGACTTACCTACCCCACCTTTTCCGGAAGACACTCCGATAACATTCTTCACCTGGGGTAATAGCTTACCCACTTCCGGACGTGCCGCCTGACGGCTTTCAGTCGTAATCACAACCTCCACCTCGGGAGAGACATACGTATGTATAGCTGTCTCGGCAGCCTTCACCATTGACTTCATGAACGGATCAGTCGGTTTCTCGAATGTCAACGAGAAGCTGACCTTCATCCCGTCAATCCGCATGTTATCGGCCACCATCTCAGCCTCAACAAGATTCTTTCCGGTGCCGGGATAACGCACTGTTGCCAATGCATCAAGGATTAATTTTGGATATAATGTCATTGTATGTACTATTTGACGATTTACTATTTACTATTTTTATGCGAATCAGTAGTATTTTTAACCACTGATTCGCATCATTTACTGGTTTGTAGTCCACTACGCTTACTACGGTTATAACTGCGGTACTCATCCAGCTCTATCTCCACATCCGGCTCCTGCAACTCGCCTCTTGCGGAAGATGGAACTTGATGTACTTGATATTCAAACCACGATCCAGCCATTGTTGTTCATAATAGGTCTTGATGCTGAGTATCTCATCAGCCATGCCGGAGTGGTACAAGTCTTCCGTCATCACATCCACCGGCAGCCGGTTTCTTTCAATCATGTACCGGGTATAGGTAAACATGAAGTTGCTGTCCGTCTTCAGATGGACTATGCCGTCATTCTTCAGGAACTTGCGGTAGCGCTCCATGAAATAAGTGGAAGTAAGCCTTTTGGTCGCCTTCTTCATCTGCGGGTCCGAGAAAGTGAGCCAGATTTCGCTCACCTCATCTGTAGCAAAAAAGCGGTCGATGATTTCGATATTCGTACGCAAGAAAGCAACGTTCTTCATGCCCGACTCCAGCGACTCGGTGGCTCCCGTCCACATGCGGGCACCCTTTATATCCACTCCGATGAAGTTCTTTTCGGGAAACATGCGTCCCAATCCGACAGTATATTCTCCCCTACCACAGCCCAGTTCCAGGACAATGGATGGTCGTTCTTGAAAAACCGCCCGTGCCAGTTCCCTTTCATGTCAAACGGCACATTATCCACCGCGGAATACGGATACTCGAAAACATGCGGATAACTCGCCATATCGGCAAACTTCTCTAACTTGTTCTTTCCCATTTAAGAAGCATTGAAACATAAAACATATTATTTTAGGCACGGATTACACGGATTTTCACGGTCTCTCTTCAATCTATCCGTGCTTTCCGCGCAATCCGTGCCTAAAAGTATAAAAAACAAAGTCCCGGCAAGTCTTATACGATAGATATTACCATCACCGTATTATTCAACAATCGTCACCCACCCGTGAGTATCTGGCTCGTCACCATACTGGATGGCACGCAGCTTGTTGTAGAGCTTCGTACATACCGGTCCCGGTTTTCCATCCTTGGAAATAACGTATGACTTGCCGTTCTCTACGTCGTCAATACGTTCGATGGGGCTGATAACGGCAGCCGTACCGCAGCACCCGCTTCCTCGAAGTCAGCAACTCTTCTTCGGGAACCGGACGGCGCTCCACCTTCATGCCCATATCCTCTGCCAGCTGCATCAGGCTCTTGTTGGTGATGGAGGGCAGGATGGAAGTGGACTTCGGAGTGATATACGTATTGTCCTTGATGCCGAAGAAGTTGGCAGCACCACATTCGTCCATATATTTCTTTTCCTTGGCATCCAGATAGAACTCACAGGCATAACCCAAATCGTGCGCTTTCTTGTTGGCACGCAAGCTGGCCGCATAGTTACCACCTACTTTATAAATACCGGTACCCAATGGGGCAGCACGGTCGAATTCGCGGATAATGACATACGGATTGGTTGAGAATCCACCCTTAAAGTAAGGACCTACCGGGGTCACGAACACCACAAACAGATATTCGCTGGCAGGATGTACGCCTACTTGTGCACCGGTACCCACCAGCAACGGACGGATATACAGAGAAGCACCCGATTCATAAGGCGGAATGAAACGCTCGTTCAGCTTCACCACCTTCAGAATAGCTTCTTTGAAACGCTCCGTAGAAGTTCCGGCATCAAGATGCCACGGCAAGTGGATTGCAGGCGGGTTGCATTCTCCTCCAAACGGAAGATACGCACTTTACCGTCTTTGCCACGAAAAGCCTTCAAACCCTCAAACGCTTCCTGACCGTAGTGCAAACAAGTGGCAGCCATGTGCATAGGAATGGTTTCCTCACTGCAAACTTCCAGTTCGCCCCATTGTTCGTTACGATAGTAAATTCTCACATTGTAATCTGTCTTCATATATCCGAACGGCAGATTAACCCAATCAAGTTCTTTCATATCTCAAAGTATTAGTTACTTCTATTACGTACATTTTGCAACAAAAATAGCTTTTATTCTTCAGATTCCCACTTCTCCGACAGTAATTTTTCAATTTCCTTGTCAGCTTTGGTCAATTTATCGCTGCAAAATGCTATAATTCCGTTTGCTTCCTTTATTTTTTCAGCAAGCACATCTATCTCCAGTTCGTTGTTGTCTATCTGGCTGACAATTTTCTCCAAACGTGCCATGGCTTCGGAGTAGGTCTCTTTTTTCTTGGTTACCGGCATAATTGAAATTAATTAATCGTTGTACTTCTCAAGCCGTTTGTCAGAATTCCCGTCTTTGGGCGATGCGTTCTCCCACTTCATATCCTTGGACGTCAGTTTCAAAATATGATATTGTTCAGTATAATGTCCCTCTTTATCATACAAACGTAATCAATTTTTCATCAAGACTTATGACATAAGTTCCACGAAAAGGGACTCCGTTAGATAACGGGCTTCCGGTATAAACTTCATAGGTCTTGTCTGCATTAAACGTATAGCAGGTCACAAAATCGTCCTGCAGGACTGGTTCTTTCACAATCCACTTACCTACCAGTTGAGGAATTTCGACCTTATCATCCTCATCCGTACATGAAATAAAACTAAATGCCATACTTATCAGTATCAGCATAAAAAACAAATTTTGTGTTTTCATCTTTGTTCATTTTAAATGATTTAAGCAATATTCATAAAATACAGAGATTTGCAAAACACTGCATGAATGAGAGTTAAATATGTACTATTGAAACCACTTCACCATTCCGCAGACGGGTTGTTATCATATCATTCTCCTGCAGTTCATCTGCATTCTTCACTACTTTCCCATCTTTCAACGTAATGCTGTAACCGCGAGCCAACAACTTTTCCGGTGAAGCATCTGCCAATCGTTGTTGCAACAATTCCATGCGATGGCGATGGCGGAACAAAGAGGAAGTCACAGCCTGCACCACATCTTTCCGCACAGTCAGCAAAGCCATTTTGCATCGGATATACGATGGTATGCGGCAGAAGGAATCCGGTTCTTGTAACCAGAGAGTCTGCGCTGTTCCTGCTGCAACAGATTCCTGACACCCTCATGCAAGCGAGAAGCAAGCATTTCCAGTTCATCAGCAGCGCTGTCCATGGACTCTATTAAGAATTCGGCAGCCGCCGTAGGGGTCTTTACACGGGTATGTGCCACAGAATCCAGCACCGTGTCATCCCGCTCGTGACCGATGCCCGTTATGATAGGCAACGGAAACTGTGCACAAGCAGCAGCAAGCAGGTAAGTATCGAAACCGGATAAGTCGGACGTGGCGCCTCCACCACGAATAATGACAACCACATCAAACTCGGACAAGCGTGCATTTACCCGGTCAAGAGCAGAGAGGACAGACTCCTCCACACGGTCACCCTGCATCAGGGCAGGAAACAGTTCCGTATAAAAGTAGAAACCCCGGGAGTTGTTTTCCAGCTGATGACAGAAGTCACCATAGCCCGCCGCCGTCGGTGAGGATATGACGGCAATACGTTGCGGCAGACGGGGCATCCCGAGTTCCTTATTGAGGGTGAGCACCCCCTCTTCCTCGAGCTGTTTCAGTATCTCCCTGCGGCGGCGTGCCATATCGCCCAAGGTATAGGTGGGGTCTATGTCCTGCACCGTAAGGCTATAGCCGTAAAGTTCGTGGAAGCTGACGGTGACCTGCACCAGCACTTTGATGCCCGCAACAACGCCTGCCCCGTGGCTTCCTCAAAATAGGGCTTCAGCAGGCGGAACACATTTGCCCAGATTGTTCCTCTCGCCTTAGCTATCAGGCTGTTGCTGCGAGGGTCTTTCTGCACAAATTCCAGATAGCAATGCCCCGTGCTATTGGTACGCACATCACTCAACTCCGCCTGCACCCAACACTCGTCAGGAAGGCATTGTTCCAGACTGCGGCGCACAAGGGCGTTGAGCTCATACAAAGACAACGATTCCATATGGCTATCTTTTGAGCAGATAATCCTGATATGCTTTCCACATATCGGGCACACCATAACCGTATATATTATCGGGATAATCTTTACGGTCACCGGAGCGGCGTACCAGTCTATCACCTCTTTAGCCGTAAGTTCAGGCAAGCCTGCCACAAGCAGGTCACCATGCCACACATGATAGGAGAAGAAAACGACGTACCGTTTGCCTTACCCTGGTTACCATCCGTACGTATGACATCAGCCCCAAGCCGACAGCCACCACATCCGGTTTTATCCGGTGGTCCGCCGTATTCCCGATAGATGAGAAAGGAGCCAGTACGGCTTCCTTGTCAATAGCGCCCACGGTCAGCACGTTCTCCGCATCTCCCGGAGGTGTGATTTTCTTCCACGAACCCATACCGGAATTGCCGGCACTGCACACCAGCACCATTCCTTTGTCCGCAACGTGTGAAGCCTGACGGGACATCAGTGCATGGCGTCCGTCCAAATCACGGAACCTATAATCTTTCGACTTGTCGTCAAAAGTGTAATATCCCAATGAAGTATTGAGTACATCCACCCCTACACTATCGGCAAACTCCACCGCTGCAGACCAATAGTCCTGCTCGACCAAATGCTCGGAATACTCGTCTTCGCTACGCAGCAACCAGAAAGAAGCCTCAGGCGCCGTACCGGTCATAATGCCGGGCTGGTTCATGCCGATGCAGGACAGTACCATCATGCCATGACTGCTCTCTGCAAAGATGTCTGCCTGCTGATTTACAAAATCTTTGGTTCCCAACACCCGGATGTTCTGCATGGCGGTTATCTTATCGGCATTATGAAAACCGGCATCGATAACTGCAATCGTCATGCCCTGCCCCTTGAACCCTCCCTGGTGCAATTTATCACCATTACTCATCTGTATCTGGCTAACGGCAAGTCCATAGATACTGTCAGGATGTACACTCGGCTGGTTAATCAAAGAATCGCGTCCGGTAGACATCATCGGACTGTCATCTTTGGGAGCTATCCAGACTTTTTCCGTAGCGCAGACAAAAGGTAGTGCGGCAATACGGTCTATCAAGGTAGAGTCATTGCAAGATACCGTGACGAAGTTCTCCCATTTACCGGTAACCACAACATTTACGCCCTGATGGCGAATTTCGTCCACGTACTTGCGGCACACCGGCAAGTCGGTAGAATCTATCGGCAGGTTCTGCTTATGCCGACGAGCAATCGCCTTTTCAGAAAGAAACGCTTCCGGGTGTTCCAAGGAATACGTGGTGGCAGCCTTATCCTTCAGGCTGATGCGATACTTCAAAGTGTCTTGCCGGGCCGATGCGCCTACAGCAGCCAAGATGAAAGTAGAAGGAAAAAGAGTTTTCTCATATATCTGTGTTTTTATTATTTTCTGCAATATACATCCCGATGCCCCGTTGGGAAGCGATGAATGAGCCGCCAACCACACGCCGGCCGACGTAGAACACGGCAGACTGTCCCGGAGCAATGGCAGAAGCCTCCGACAAGAAGCGCACCAGCAGACGCCCGTCCTCCAGGCGCTTCACGGTGCAAGGGATGGGTTTGCTGCGGTAGCGGATGCGCACGGTAAGCTCTTCACTGCCAAAGAATTCCGCCTCGTCAATCAGGTTTTCCTCTTCGGCAAGCATGTATCCGGCTTTCAACTGCTCCGCATCGCCCAGCATCACGGTGTTCTTCTGCGGATTGAATTTTCAGCACGTAGGCAGGTTTGCCCCAAAGCAATCTCCAGCCCCTTCCTCTGCCCGATGGTGTAG
>ENA-OQCS01001741-OQCS01001741.1-human-gut-metagenome-genome-assembly--contig:-NODE-1741-length-10601-cov-3.294921_pt1 | contig 10601 bp, 14 predicted proteins | sample MGYA00242757_ERZ504575 | MGnify/ENA primary metagenome ERZ504575 (study PRJEB26092, sample SAMD00036297) | human gut metagenome | host: Homo sapiens | study: EMG produced TPA metagenomics assembly of... | reverse complement strand
GATTGAAAAAATTCCTCCAAAAGGTGTGAGTTTCTCAGATTTAATTTGTATTTTTGCCATGTCATATTAGAGTTTTGCTTGTTTTCTTTTTGCAACACTAAGATAAGTGAAAATTCTGACATGCAAATCCTGGGCAACTTTTTTGTTGCTCAGGAACTTATAAATAAAGTTAAATTATAGTGTTGCGGAATTAAGGGTATATATTTTACCGGCCTTACCCTTCTCTAAAGACGGTTCAGAAGTTAGCTGTGAGGAAACCAATTTATTACAAAAAGAAATTTCATCTTGTATTATTCGAATATTAAGAAAACCGTTTGATGAGTTTGTGAGAGAATTTTCTCCATCAGCATGTATCAAATACTCTTTTGCCTTTAAATCAAATATCCCATATTTCGTAGCATATACGTTTTTTTTGTTTCTTCATCAAGTCTTGTACTATAATAATCCATATCAGAAACCATATCATCAAAATCAGAAATAGACTCCATATACGTATCATGAGGATTTACAATATCTTCAAATTCACTTTTAAAAAATAGATACCTATTATTGAAAGAAAAATTTGTTACCCCATTCAAAATTCCAGAATAAATCTCTTCAATTTGAAAATTCTCGCAAATTTTGTACAAACTCCCCTCTCTTTCACGTTCAAAATGTGAAGAGACAACATATTCGGTATAATCAAATTTTAATCCCAATACATTATTGAAAAAAGCATCTAATTCCACATTATCATTTTCCGTCGAAAATGCAAATATTCTTTTAATATCGATCGGCTCTATTTTATCAAAACTAGTCACTTCATGTGCATTGCCGTTTCTTTGATTCAAGTTCAAAAAAGCACCTTTCTTGTTTATTACATAAGAAGCTGTTAATCCCACTTCTCCTCTTTCCTTTAACTTTTCTTGATTGACACGTAAATATACACAAGAATATCCATTAATAAACTTACCAAAGGCTATCTGGCAATAAGAGATTTGCTTCTTAACCTCTTCAATCTGCACAGGAGACAGGACATCTGTATACTCTAATATTTCCATATAAGTTACCTTTTGAATTCTTTACATATTATATTTATTCTCCCGAGAGCATCTACCGTTACATAGTCTTTGACATAAATTTGAAAACTGCCAGGTTTCAGCTCGTCAAGAACTAAGCGTAGTAAACGTACTTATATTATGTCATGATACCTCTACCTCAAGTCCTCATCTCAGCCATCTACCTCTTGAAAAGGAAGAAAAGCATCAACTCGGCGTGAGCGAACGGGTATCTGCATGCAAAGGTAATGAAAATAATCGGAAAGTCGTATCATTCCCGATTATTTTTTCAAGAAACATAAAGATTCTGTTGTGTGAAGGCACACAACAGCCATAAAGCCATTGTATCTATTCTAATTTGAACAAATCATCCAGCACCACCTCGTTCTGAATGTTTTGCCAACCGGCATTATGCTCCACACCATACGAAGTTATCATCGTTAGATGGAGAGTCTTCTTCGTTCCTGTAGCTTGCTTGAACAACTCCCTGCGCTTGATTAACCAAGCCGCATAATCGGGAGTGATGGAATAAGGATGATTCACGAATTTCATCTCACAGAGATTAATCGTCTTGTCTCCCCTATCAATTATCAAGTCAATCTGTGCCCCAGGTTGCTTATTACCCTCTGCATCCGTAAAAGCACGGCACGACCACGTGCAGATATTCGATAGATACCACCGATTCCCAACTTCCTCTTGATTTGAGGAATATGATGCAGACAAACCTGCTCGAAAGCATAGCCCTCCCAACAGGAAATATCCATCTGGCGATGACTCCAATAATGCTCATCCTCACCATGATAATTCTTCACATACTTCAGATAGAAAAGCGAATACAGGTCGGTCAACTGATACATGAAATCCCTATCCGTCTTGCCAAAAGCCGAATATTTGCGGATGAAATCACAGTTGCATAAGTCGGAGAGCACGGTAGAAACATACCCGGAATCCTCCACCTTCAGCTCCTCTATCAACTCAGGGCGAGTCATTCCCTTCAGTTTCTTAGCCAAAGCCTCCACCACCCTTCTATAGAGCGTGGATTCCTTGAAGAGCGATTTGAAGAGAAAGCCATATTCGCTTCTCAAAGGGGCACTGGATGAGAAGAAGAGTTCATCGATATTCTGCGCCACGCTCAGCGAACGATTCAGCATATTGAGATAAAAAGGGGTTCCACCTATCGCCATATACAACTCGGCTATCTGGAAGCGCTCCATCGAGAATCCTCTTGAAACCAGAAACTCCTCCGTCTCTGCCAGATTGAACGGACGGAGATAGATGGAGCGAGTCACACGATTGTGCAAACCGCCCTTGTTGCCCAGCAAGGTATTCGTCATCCAGGTGGTTGCCGAACCACAAACTATCAGTTTCAGATTGTCCTGCTTCGAAGCCCACTCGTTCCAAAACAGTTCGAAAGCCTTGAGAAAGCGAGAATAGCGGGTATCCAGCCAAGGCATTTCATCAAAGAACAAGAGTACTGGTTTTTCCTTTTTTAATGTCTCCTGTTTTAATGTCTCCAGATACTTGCGAAGCATAAACAGAGCCTCCATCCAGTCTTTTGGAGTTTTCTGTTCCTTATGAGAATAAAACTCCAGCTGATGGGCAAAGTTTGCCAACTGCTCCTTACGGGTACCCTCATAGATACCCGTCATATAAAAGTCGTACTTATCGCCAAAGAACTTGTCGATAAGATAGGTCTTACCGATACGTCTTCTGCCATAAACAGCCACGAACTCCGCCCTAGGAGATTCGTAAATCTCCTGCAACAGAGCCATCTCACGCTGTCTTCCTATAATTCCATTAAAAGTACCCATACTTGCAAACTTTATATTTTGTTGGGTGCAAATATACAACTTTTTCTCGGGAAACACAAGCAAAACGCAAAAAGTTTACTACGCTAACGCCTTTTTTTTAGGGGTTAGCGTAGTGGACTTTTGATATTTAAGAGAAGAAGGTACAGAAAAACAGCTGTTAACTGTTAACTCTGTTACCCCCTATTTCAGATTCTTATCCAGAAACTCCAGCATTTTCTCCTGCGCCTTCAAACCGCAGGAATGAGGGATTTCCCAAAGCTCCGTATCCAGCAGATTATCTGCTCCCTGACTCTTCCAAACCTGATGCATTTCGCTGAAAGCATCCTTTACGCCAGGTACCGGAAAGAGCTTGTCTTTTGTACCATTGATGAAGAGCATCGGTTTCGGACAGGCGAGGGAGGCGATGTGAGGTTTGTCGATAAGAAATCTATCTTTCTGTTTATAAGATTAGTTATAGTTTGCAAAATTAAGAAATTATCCGCAAAAGAGCCCAATAATCTCGATATTTTTGCGTACCTTTGCCTAAAACATTTATAAATAACGGATAAAACATCATCAAATAGAAGATAAAACATCAATAAACAACAGATAAAACATTATCAAATAGAAGATAAAGCAATATGAAAATAGCAGTTTTTTGTTCAGCAAATAAGAATATCGACCCCGACTTCTTCACGTTGACTGAAGAGATGGGAAAGTGGATGGCTGAGAACGGCCACGACCTGGTTTTCGGCGGCTGCAACTCCGGTCTGATGGATTGCATCGGCAAGGCTGTAAAGGTGAATGGCGGCAGAACCATCGGTGTGGTTCCTACGCTAGTAGAGCGAGGCGGCAGAACTTCCCTGACCTCGACATCGAGATTCCGTGTGATAATCTCAGCGACCGCAAGGACCTGATGCTTGCCCAGAGCGACATCTTCGTAGCCCTTCCTGGCGGCATCGGCACCCTGGATGAAATCTTCACCATCGCCGCCGCCCACACCATCGGCTACCATCACAAGATGGTGATTCTCTACAACATGAAAGGCTTCTGGAACTCCACCATCGCCCTGCTGGATGATATGGCAGAGAAAAGCATGATTCGCGGCGATTGGCGAGATGTGATAGAAGTAGCGGATAACCTGGAAGAATTGACAAAGCTCTGCGAGGGATAGAACCCTCTATAGAATCATCTATAGAAATGAAGTAAAGCGACCTTCTACCGAGAATACAATTCGGCAGAAGGTCGCTTTTTACGTTCTTACAAACCAAAACTCTTCCTGCTTGCCTCAATGTATTCTCTCCTACCGTATAAGCATAGCAGGCAGAAGGAATGAAATGAAGCATACCAAAATCCATCTCCTTTACTCCTCCCTTACTGATGGAAGTTACCAATGCCTGAGGCAGATGATTCTTCTCCATAAAAACTGTAAGGACGAAAGTTCAGAAGGTCTGTCGAAGAACCTGTCCGACCATTTGATTTCCACCGCCCAATAAGGCTTCTGCAAAGCATCATTGATGCCCACCAAATCCACCTCGCCCTGCGAACGCCCCATCTTCCAGTTGGCATAGGCAATGTGTCCCTTTCTCGGAATCCACTGCGAATAAATGGCAGTTCTATCATGTCTCCGATATTACCATCCATAATCTTGATTGGCTCAAAAAGCGCACATCTCAGCGAAGGATTAGTCAGATAAATCTTGAAGTAGTTTGGCGCTGGAATCGCTTTGCCGTATCATCCGTTCTTGTCACAACCTTTATCAGGAAAGCAGCCTCCAGATACTGGACGTACCTGCGAATGGTTTCCTTCTTGACTCCCGATTCCTTCGACATACTTTCATACGAAAACTCCATACCGCTATGATAAGCTATCATCGTAAACAACGAATTCAGTTCCTGCACATCCGAAATGCCATAAAGACTCGGCAAATCTCTCAACAATACCTTATCTACAATATCGTGGCGAACAAACTGCCCCGGGTCTTCCTGCATTCGGGAAGAAAAAGCCACCTCAGGATAACCGCCATAATTGATATAGTCGAGGAAGAGACTGTTCAGCTTATCAATATCTATCGTACTATAGATATCGCTCTCTATCCCATCCCATTCCACCTTGGATTGCGCATCAGATGCTCATATTTCTTAAGATGGATATACTCGAAGAAAAGCAACGGCGGCAGATTGAAATCGGTAAACCTGCCCGCTCCGCTTTCGTTGCTGCTCTTTTTCAATGCCGCAGCAGCAGAACCGGAAGCCACAAACTTCACGTTGTGATAAGTATCTACCAGGGATTTCAGATTGATTTCCCAGTCTTTGAGATACTGTATCTCGTCGAAGAAAACATAAAATTCTTCCTGGCTGTCTTCCTTATCCAATATCTGTTTTGCCAAAGAAAACAACTGTTCCAAGAGGATATTGTTATAGATAGGAGTTTCCACCGAAACATAGATGATATTCTGAGGCGATACGCCTCGTCTATCAACCGCTGGATGGAATGATAGAGCATCACCGTCTTACCCACTCGGCGAGGTCCCATCAAGATGAGGGCACGCTGAATGCTGACATCCCTTACCAGTGGATAGAAGATGTCGAGATAGAGGCGAGGACTCATTTCCTGATAGTAAGAAGGTATCCTGCCTTCCGTCCACCAAGGGTTGTCTATCTTCAACCTACCCAATATCTGTTTCTCTAAAAGTGCCGTATATTCCATAATTCCAACTATTTTTGGGCACAAATATACGGATAAATTTCTTAATCTGCAAGTTTTGGTAAAAATAAGCCTATTTTTTTATGCTTAATTTGCATTTCTAGGCGATTTTTCAGACAAAAGCGTGCATTTTAAGGAAAAAGGGACTCTGTTTCGCTCATTTTCTATATTAATTTACGATTATAACTTATTGAATATCAATATTAAAAACAAGGCTTGCAAATTAAGCATATTGAAATATGCTTAATTTGCAACCATATAGAACTCTAAAGAAAGAGCGGAAAAACAACTGTTAACTGTTAACTCTGTTAACCCCCAGTTGTTCTTCCGCCCTTAAACTTTTATTCCGCCAGCAACTTCTCAGCCATCGCCTTACCCAGCGCCTCGCACTGCGCCTTTACCTCTGGAGTAATCGCCTGCTTCATATCTACAGGTTCGCCTACAGCCTCGTAGTGGAGCTTGGTTTCGTTCCACTCCTGAATCTTAGCCACAGCCTTGCTTGCCCAGCAATGAGAACCGTACCAGCCAAGGAGATGGTTCTTGACGTCCTTGTTAGCAAGCTCGGAGAGGAGAACCTCCATCTCGTGATAAAGACCGGCATTGTAGGTTGGAGCACCTACGATAAGACCCTTGTAGCGGAAGATGTCGCGCAGAATGTAGCTGTGGTGAGTCTTCGAGATATTGTACATTACGATGTTCTTCACGCCTGCCTTGCTTGCTGCACGGGCGATGATTTCGGCCATACGCTCGGTGTTGCCGTACATGGTGCCGTAACAGATAACCAAGCCCGGCTCCGTCTCATACTTCGACATCTTATCATACATGCCGATAACCTTCTCAATATGCTCGTGCCAAACCGGGCCATGGTTGAGCAGATGTAATCCAGATCCACGCCAGCCAACTTCTTCAAGGCATTCTGAACAGGGATTCCATACTTACCCACAATGTTTGAGTAGTAGCGAACCATCTCCAGCCAGAAAGTCTCGCAGTTGATTTCCGTATCAATGATTCCGCCGTTCAGCGCGCCGAAGCAGCCGAACGCATCGCCCGAGAAGAGCACCTTGTTCTTCGCATCCAGGGTAACCATCGTTTCTGGCCAGTGAACCATAGGGATGAGAACGAAGCTCAGATCGTGGTTGCCCAGAGAAAGAGTTTCGCCATTCTTCACCTCTACCACATCGTCGGTAACGCCATAGAAGCCTTCGAGCATTCCCAGCGTCTTCTTGTTGCCCACGATCTTGATGTTAGGGTAATATTTCTTGATGAGGGCGATGGAGCCGCTGTGGTCAGGTTCCATGTGGTTGATGATGAGGTAATCGATTTCGCGGTCGCCAATCACCTCGTGAATGTTCTCTAGGAACTGGGTGAAGAAATCAACCTCTACAGTATCTACCAGCGCGACCTTCTCATCGTCAATGATATAAGAGTTGTAGCTCACTCCGTTAGGCAAAGGCCAGAGGCCCTCAAAACGATGCTTGTTGCGGTCGTTAACGCCTACGTAATAAATCTTGTCTATAATTTCTGTCATATCTTTTCTTTATTTTACAATGTTCTATAATAATATTTAAAGCTTTTGCCCTTACAGGGCGACAGGGGGAAATGTTGTTTATACCCAGGGTGTTGCCCTGGGCTAGGAGCTTCTGCCCTTTACCTTTCCCTTCGGCCGGTGACCGTTGGTTCAGGGCGTATTGCTAGAATTACAATTCCTTCTTCTTTTCTTCTCCAAATTCCTTGGAAACATAATTGTAGATGTCCTTGCAGCATTCGGTGGAGACTCCTGGGCGCTCTTCAGGAGGCTATCCCATTGCGCCTCAGACAATCCACGGTCGATATCCTCGCGGGTGATTCCATCCTTGATCAGTCCGAATACGAAACCGGCATTGAAGTTATCGCCGGCTCCGATGGTGCTCACCGGCTTCATCTTCTCCGAAGGATAACTCTTGGCAAAGCCGTTCTCGGCTCTCACCTCTACAGGCTCAGCGCCTGGGTGCAGATAAACTTCTTGCAGTAGAAACTGATTTCGGCATTATACACCTTATCCGCCTCCGGCTTCTTGTAGAGGATTCCGAAGTCCTCATGGCTTCCGCGCACAAAATCAGCATACTCCAGGTTCTCTATCAGATTAGGCGTAATCTTCATGATCTCATTCTGATGAGAAGCACGGAAGTTGATGTCGTAATAGAGGATGGCACCGTGATTCTTGGCGTACTCCAGGAAACCTGCCACCTGAGGACGAACCACCGGATTCAGGGCGAAGAACGAACCGAAGAGCACGATGTCTCCAGGATTGATTTCCGGAGTGGCAAATTCCAGCTGGTCGTGAGGATGATCCTTGTAGAAGATGTAGTCGGCATTGTTGTTCTCGTCGAGGAACGCCAGCGAGAGCGGCGACTTCGATTCCGGAAAGATGCTCACATTGTCGGCATTCACCCCATTATCTCTCAGAAACTGAATCACATACTCACCAATACGGTCGTTGCCCGCCTCGCTGATAAACGAAGCATTCACGCCCGCACGTCCCAACGAGATGACTGCATTGAACGATGAGCCACCTGGTACTGCCTCTATCGGCTTGCCGTTCTTGAAGATGATATCAAGCACGGTCTCTCCTATTCCTATAACCTTACGCATTGTTTTATGTCTCTATTTATATTTTTTGGGGACAAAGATAATTCTTTTTGGCGATAATGCAAAATAAATGCCTAATATTTTGGATAAATTACATTTTCAATGTAACTTTGCACCTTGAAATGAAATACAATACTTATACATTAGACAACGGACTCCGCATCATCCACCTGCCATCGGATAGCCAGGTGGTGTACTGCGGCTATCAGATAAACGCCGGTACCGCAACGAGGAACCGGGCGAGGAGGGCTTGGCTCACTTCTGCGAGCACGTCACCTTCAAGGGCACCGAACGCCGCAAGGCGTGGCACATACTCAACTGTCTGGAGAGTGTGGGCGGCGACTGAATGCCTACACCAACAAGGAGGGCACGGTGTATTACTCCGCCATCCTGAAGGAGCACATCGCAAGGCTGTGGACCTGCTTTCCGACATTGTCTTCCACTCGGTTTATCCGCAGGCGGAAATAGACAAGGAGGTGGAGGTAATCTGCGATGAGATAGAGAGCTACAACGATTCGCCTGCCGAACTGATTTACGATGAGTTCGAGAATATCCTCTTCAAGGGTTCGCCGCTGGGGCACAATATCCTGGCACAGCCGAGCAGGTTCGGGCTTTCAAGACGGAGGATGCGCTGCACTTCACAAGGAAACTTTACCGGCCGATAATGCGATATTCTTCGCATACGGGGATATTGATTTCAAGAAGCTGGTGAAGCTTATCCAGAAGGCTTTGGGAGAGTGCCCAAAAGGCCGAGAGCTTGCTTGCTCGACGGATTGCAATTCCGCCGAAACGCCTACGGAAAAAAGGATTGCTGAAGAAACGCCTACTGGCGAAACACCTACGGAAGAAATGGAAGCAGGCGATGCAAATCATAAAGTTCAAAGCTCAAAGTTTAATGTTCAAAGTAAAGTTGCTGGCCAGACAATCGTGATGCAGAAAAATACCCATCAGGCTCATGTGATGATAGGAACCCGCGCTTACGATGTGAACGACGACCGCCGAATGCCGCTCTATCTGCTCAACAATATGCTGGGCGGACCGGGTATGAACGCCAAGCTGAACCTCGCCCTCAGAGAGCACAACGGCTTGGTTTACACCGTAGAAAGCACGATGGTGGCTTATGGCGATACGGGCACCTGGAGCATCTATTTCGCTGCGATGAGCACGATGTGAAGCGCTGCCTCCGCCTGGTTCGCAAGGAACTGGATAAGTTCATGCAGAAGCCATTGAGCGATGCGCAGCTCAAGGCTGCCAAGAAACAGATTAAGGGTCAGATAGGCGTAGCTTGCGACAACCGCGAGAACTTCGCCCTCGACTTCGGCAAGAGCTTCCTGCACTATGGCTGGGAGAAGAACGTTGACCGCCTCTACGAGCAGGTGGATGAGATTACCGCCGCCCAGATTCAAGCCGTGGCTCAGGAACTGTTTGATAAAGACAGGCTCACCACCCTGATTTTCAAGTAGTTTTTGAACCAAAAAAATAGCAGAAGCAATGCAAAAAGCAAAGGCTACGCCCCATGCGTCCTGAAAGGCAGAGGCTATGCCCCACACGCCCTGAAAGCAGAGGCTATGCCCCACACGCCCTGAAAGGGCAGAAGCTCCTAGCCCAGGGCAACACCCTGGGTATAAACAGCATTTCGCCCTGCGCCCTGAAAGGGCAAAAGCTTTAAAATACATTTTTAACAACTAACTTTTATACATTATGATGAAACAATTCATGTTATCAATCTGCCTCCTCTGCGCCTGCACTACCTTACAGGCACAAGGACGCAAGCACACTACATTCTATGACCAGAGAGCCACGCTCTTTGAAGTTCTCCCAACCAGCAAGAAGGACATCATCTTCCTGGGCAACAGCATCACCAACGGAGGTGAATGGACGGAACTGCTTGGCAACCCACACGCCAAGAACCGTGGAATCAGCGGCGATAGAACCGATGGCGTTCTCGACCGCCTCCACGTCATCACCAAGGGCAAGCCAGCCAAGATCTTCCTCTTGATCGGCATTAACGACCTCTCCGGAGGCCGCAGCATCGAGGAAATCGCCAAGAACATCGATGAGATTGCTGAACGGATCAAGAAGGAATCTCCTTCTACCCGACTCTATCTGCAGAGCGTTCTGCCGCTGAACCCAAAGTTCAACATGTTTGTTGACCATATGAGCCGCAAGAAAGATGTTCCTGCCCTCAATGCCCTGATCAAAGACATCGCCAACCGACGTGGCTTGACCTACATCGACCTCTTCTCTGAGTTCGTGGTTCCTGGAACCCAGGACATGAACCCGGATTACAGCAACGACGGCTTGCATCTGCTCGGAAAAGGCTACCAGACTGGGTTAGGGTAAAGGAACGCTTAGCGGAGCATGGCATCCGTTCAACAGCTGTTGATTTCGGCGGTGAATTTATTCCTTCTATTGTAAAATTGTCGAGCGTGACCGTAGT
>ENA-OQCS01001740-OQCS01001740.1-human-gut-metagenome-genome-assembly--contig:-NODE-1740-length-10607-cov-2.192748_pt1 | contig 10607 bp, 12 predicted proteins | sample MGYA00242757_ERZ504575 | MGnify/ENA primary metagenome ERZ504575 (study PRJEB26092, sample SAMD00036297) | human gut metagenome | host: Homo sapiens | study: EMG produced TPA metagenomics assembly of... | reverse complement strand
CTACGGCAGGCTCAACTCCAAAGAGAACCTGCGCGTGTTCGACCCGAACAATTCCGATCCGAGCCTCAACCAGCTCTACACGTTGGAGAAAACCGGCTCCGACGGTTTCGAAGCCAAAGGCGACATGCTCTCCAAAGAGGGTCGTCACGCCCATGCCTCCCATGCCGGAGCATGTGGACGAACCCGTCGAAGCGCTGGCCGTCAGCCTCGACCGCGTGGGACACGTGGACCTCGACCTCATCGGCCACCTGCTCGCACCCGGGACGATCTCGAAACCGTCGCACGGCTCGGCGACCTCATCGTCACCGACCCGGACGACGGCACTCCACTGCCGGCGGACGAATACCTGTCCGGCGACGTGGGAGCGAACTCGACCATGTCGACGGACTATTGCGTGCCATGGTCGACGAGCCCGAACAGGAACGTGTACGCGCATGGCTCGCCGAAAACGGGATACAGGCCATAACACCGCCCTCGCGCGTGGAAAGCTGCCGTAGGGAACTCATCCAGGCAGGAGCATGGCAGAGCGCCACCGACCCGATCCACGCGAACAAGTCCGTGGCCGAAGCCCCATGGTTCTCCAACGAGTTCAAAGAGTACGGACGCGGACAGAGAAGGGCCTTCGCCTGCATGTTCCTGGATGATTGCAAGCCCGGCGTGGAACTGCTCGACAAAAACTGGAACGCCCAACAGCCCAAAGGCAACAGTCTGTTCTACGAGTCTTCGACAGCGGCTGGTCAAGCGACGACGACGGAACATCCAACAGCGCCATGCGCATGCTGTACAAGGCCGTCACGGCCGACCCCGAGGCCATCGACGACAGGACCGTCGCCACGATCCTCAACACCAGCGGCTTCAAACATGGCCCGGTACAAGATGCCTTGCGCAAGATCACCGATCCAAGCCTGTGGAAGGTGGAGGACCACGGCTACTACAGGGAAGCCAAGTGCGACTACCTCGCCTTGGCCAAGGAACTGCGCGCCCATCCGGAAACCTGCGAATACCTATACGCGGCCGATGCGGACCGACTGGCCCATCCGACCGTCGAGAAACGGTACGGACGCTACAATTCATGGAATCAGAAGACGTTCAAACCGTTGGACGAAGTGGTCGACATGGAGGGCTTGGAACAGTGGAGGGACAGGCGCGCCACGTGGATGCGCGACCATCCGGCCGAACCGGCCGACATGGACCGGCTCAGGAGCCTGCAAAGGCTACGCGGACGGCTCGAACAGTCGATGCCAGTCCGACTCACCCATAACGACATCACCGCGAAGCTCGGCTCAGCGTGGATCCCGACCGGCGTGATCCGGGACTTCATGATTGAAACGTTCGGACTCGAAACCCAGCCCGACATCACCGACGGCGGTATGAGAAGCCTTTCGGTCAGTCATGACGAGACGACCGGCAACTGGCAGGTCAACGCGTCGCTCGCCTCGAAACTCGACGAGGAGACCATCCGCAAATACGGTCTGGGCATCGGAGCGGGACGCAACCCGTTCGAGGTCGTGTCCGGCGCGCTCAACGCGACGACCAGCAACCTCACCAAACCCGATCCGGACGATCCGACCGGAAAGAGAAGAGTCAGGGACGCGCAGGCCACCGCATTGCTGTACCAGAAGCGCCACACCGTCGAACAGGCGTTCACCGAATGGGTATGGACCGATCCGGCGCGCACACGCATGCTGGAAGACGTGTACAACACGCGGTTCAACCGCATCCACCCGCGCGAATACGACGGCTCCTACCTCACATTCCCCGGCATCAGCACCGACATCGACCTGTACGACCATCAGCGCAATGCCGTCGCGAGGATCCTGCAATCCAAGGAAGCACGCTCGTCGCGCACGTCGTGGGCGCCGGCAAGACATTCACCGGCGTCGCCGCATGCCACGAGGCGAAACGTCTGAGCCGTGCCACCAAGCCGATGATCGTCGTGCCGAACCATCTGACCGAACAATGGGCGAAGGACTACCTGACGCTCTACCCGGACGCGAACATCCTGTCCATGACGGAGGCCGACGGCGCAGGCAAGGGCGCGGCACGCTTCTGGGCGAAGGTCGCGGCCGGCGACTGGGATGCGGTCATCGTAAGGCAGGACACGTTCCAACGCATGCACGTCAGTCCCGAACGCCGCGAGAGGTACTTCTCACGGCGCAAGGCCGAAATGCTCGACAGCATCGATACCGCGGAAGCGGTCGGCAACGACTCTCCGCGAAGAAGCTGAAGGACGAGATCGGCAAGATGGAGAAGAACCTCAACCGGACCGTCAAACAGGCCGAGAGGGACCGCATGCGCGTCGACGGGAAACTCCAGGCGCTACGCGGCGACGGCAACAAGGAGTGGATCGACTTCGAGGACCTCGGCGTGGACATGCTGTTCATCGACGAGGCGCACCAGTACAAAAACCTCGCCATCGCCACCACGATCAGCGTGCCCGGCGTGGACGTCGCCGCCGCGCAGAAATGCGAGGATCTGTTCGACAAGTGCGAGTACCTGCGCGAGACGGGACATGGAAGCAACATCGTGTTCGCGACCGGCACGCCGGTGTCCAACTCCATGGCCGAACTGTACAACATGCAACGCTATCTCGCGCCCGACCTACTCAGAGCCCAGGGCGTGGCAGCGTTCACCAGCTGGGCCAACACGTACGGCAGCATCGTCGAAAGCGTCGAGGTCAAGCCGGAAGGCAGCGGATACCAGATCAAGCAACGGTTCGCGAAATTCCACAACCTGCCCGAACTGATGAGCACGTTCCACGACTACGCGGACCTGCTGACCGCCGACAAGCTTGACCTGGACGTGCCCGACTGCGACGTGATCTCCGTCGCCGTCGAGGCGACCGAAGCGCAGAAACAGGCCGTGGACGCGCTCGTGCAAAGGCGGAACTGGTGCGTGACGGAGCCGTGGACCCGTCGGACGACAACATGCTCAACATCACGAACGACGGCAGGAAGGTCAGTCTCGACCCGAAACTGCTCGACGTGGCCGATCCGGACATCCAACCCATGGAAGGAGGCAAGGTGCAGGTCTGCGCCGAGAAGATCCACGAGATATGGCAGGAGCATGCCGCAGAGAAGGCCACGCAGCTCGTGTTCTGCGACTCGTCCACCACGGCGTCCGGCAAGTGGAACATCCAATCCGATCTGAAACGCCGCCTCATCGACCTGGGCATCCCCGAGGACGAGATCATGTTCGCCGCACAGGAGAAGGACCCGCAGAAGAAGCAGGCCCTGTTCGAGAAGGTCCGCAAAGGCGAGGTGCGCGTGCTCATCGGCTCGACCGGAACATTGGGCACCGGCACGAACGTGCAGGACAGGCTCTTCGCCATCCACGACCTCGACTGTCCATGGAAGCCCGCCGAACTCGAACAACGCCAGGGACGTGTCCGCAGGCAGGGCAACATGTTCGACAAAGCGCAGGACTACCGGTACGTCACCGTCGGCACGTTCGACAGCTACATGTTCCAGACGGTCGAGCGCAAGGCCCGGTTCATCAGCCAGATCATGAGCTCCGGCTCGCCGTCACGCGAAGCGTCCGATGTGGACTCCACGGTGCTCAGCCTCGCCGACATGAAGGCCATCGCCACCGGAGATCCGAACATCGCCAAACGCATGGAGCTCGAAAACCAGCTCACGCAGATGAAACTGCTCAAACGCGCCCACGCGGACCAGCAAAGGTCGATCCGTTTCAGGATCGACATGCAACTGCAGCCGACCGTGGACAACCTCGAAAGACTCCACGGGGATGCGGTGGACGACGAGCCGAAATTCCACAAGGCCGTCGAGATCCGCGACCAGCATCTCGTCCAGGGCGTATGCGGGCTTGATCTCGGCGACGGTCCGATCGCGGACCGCAAGCAGGCCATCCACGATCTCGTCGGCATCGCGCACCGGCTCGACCACGGGCAGACGATGGAAGTCGGCGAATACTGCGGGCTGACCGTCATGGTCGCGTCGAAGAACATGGCCGTCAAAGGCATCAACGCGTTCCGTCCGTTCGTCGGCTTGAAAGGCGAGCATGAGCATTGGGCCGGCACCAGCGTGCCCGACATCAACAACAGCGCCGACAACGTCATCAGACAGCTCGACCGGATCATCGCCAACAACGCCGACACGGCGCAAGGCCTCCGCGTCAGACTCGACAATGCGAAAGCCAATCTGGAAAGCGCATGGAACGCGTTGAACACGCCATGGGAAGGCCAGCAGGAGTACGACGACCTCACCGACCAGATAGCCAAAATGAACCTGGAAATCAAGAACGGCCAGGACACGGCGCCGGCCGGAGAGGACGAACATGATACGCAGACCGACCTCGCCGAAGCCCAAGCCGCAAGCGTGACCGTGGGATTCGACCCATCCGAACCGTCCGCCTTCCCCACAGCAGCGGAGACGACCGACGTTCCAATGCCCGACCCATGCATCGACCCATCCGATGATGTGTCCGCCGGACCGGGAATCGGCATGTGACGTAGGCATTCGAATAAGAGGACGACGGGCCGGAACGGGAGCCAATCCCATCCGGCCCGTTCCGATATCGGCAGGACCACACGTGAACCGGCTGGAACGAAAAAGAGGAAGGATCGGCCAATGTCCGAAACCGAAGAGCTGAAAACACGGATCGAAACCATCAGAGCATTGTCCGACCAATTGCGGGAACGGAACCGGACGGTGAAGAGCCTGGAAGAGGAAATGACGGCGACCGCGCCGGAACATGCATGGTCCTTCGGAAAGAAGCATCACTACAACCTTTTGAAAGCCGAACTCGAAGACGAACGCCGGCTGGCGTTAGAGGACAAATACCGGCTGGGGAGCTCTCCAAAGACCTGTTCGAAGACTTCAACATCGTCGCCGACAAGGCCACCTCCACCAACTCCCTGGAATCCATGCTCGACCTGATCGAACAATCCCTGGACACCGACCGGAATACAGGGAGAGCGTCAGCCACCAAACCGGAATAACCGATGGGACGTCGTACATGCGTCTTGTTCCGCAGGACAATCCTGAAGGGATGCTGCCACCGACCCATGGGGCAGGAAGGCCGCCGAAGAGGCATATCGGCAGAATCAGGTCCAACAGTTCGACCCGCAGCTGAAACTGCTGCGCACACTCGCCACGGGAAGCTTCAAGGACTATGACACCCCGGAAACGAACGACTATCTCGCCCTGATGGATTTCAACGAGGGAGACCGGGTGACCATGGGGCCGGGACTGTCCACGACCGTCACCACCCCGCATTGGCTCGGAGCGGGTGGAATCCTCCTCATCATCGAAGGCGCCTCAAAGGGAGTGCCGATGGTCGGCAGCAGGGGAGGCGTGCGCAACGAGAGCGAGGTCTTCATCCGGACGTGCTGCACTGCACCGTCATGGAGAAAACAACGGACGGCGAATACCTAGGCAAGAAATTCGAACGGATCTACCGGCTCAGCGTCGAATCGGAGGAATCACCCATTCCGAAGAGGGATCTACTGGGATTCCCCAGCATCCAGCCGGACGTTCCACTGCCGGATCCGGCCATCGACCAGGATACGGCAGTGGCGGGCCCGAACGATCCGGGACACGAATTATGAGCGCATGCACGACGATCGGAAGCCGGCATGCGGCATACGACGGCAGGGAACTCAGGGAGTTCTGGACCCGGGCGAAACGACGCATGGGCCGACAGGACTTCGAAAAACTCAGACCTCCGTCCGCCATACGCCAATAGGACATCGGACCGGAAACCATCAGACTGTTTCCTCATCCCAAACACCATACGGGAAGCGGGAAGGGGATAAGAAAAACAAACACAACACAAAGCAAAGGAGAAGAACATGGCCGAAACCGCACAGACCATGACCGAATTCACTTACGCGCCCGGCGAGCAGGACATCGTCGGCGACCGATTCAGCCCGAGCGTGATCATCTTCTGGCTCAAACCTCGATCGCCGCGTCCAGCACGCGCGTGCAATACAGGGCACCGAACACCCTGTTCGGGCTGATCCCGCTCGCGCGTCCACCAAGACCATCCCACTGCGCAACATCGCCAGCGTCGACACGAACACGAAATTCAACCTCGGCAGCCTCGTCTGGGGTTTGTTTTCCTGTTCGTCGGCTTCGGCATGTTCGACTCCAACGCCCTGGCCGCCATCGTGTGCCTGCTCATCGCCGTCGCGAACTTCGCAAACGTGATGAGCGCCACCCTGACCTTCCGCGATCCGTCCGGCGGCGCGAACGACATCACCGTGAGCATCCTCGAAAAGGACAAGCTCATGAGCCTCGCACAGGAGATCCAGTCCCGCGTGTTCGCCGACGCCGACCAGCTGCGTCATGAGGAAAGCATGCGCATGGCCGAGAAGCAGTACACCGCGCAGACCAACAGCGTGCTCATCCAACAGCAGATGCTCGCCAACCAGCAGACGCAAGCCGCACAACAGACCCAGGCTCCGTCGCAGTCCGATCAAACGCAGCAGAGCGAGTGACGTCGTCCGAAAACAAAAAGAAGACAGGGCCGAGAAATCCAAAACGGCCCTGTCTTTTCGTCTAATACGATAGGGTCCATACTCGAAACCCATTGCAAAGTACCGCTGGTTTTATTCCATCCGAAACCAACTTGTGAAGCGCATCGACATGATTTACAGAGTCAGGGATGGTAAGTTTATGCGCATTCCGAAAACGTCCGTTTATGAAACAGATTCCTTCGGTATGCGAAATGCTTTGATTCGAAAGCGAAGGGTGTCCCACAACCCGTTCCACAATCAACGTTCCATAAGGTGAGCCGACTGACGGGTAATGGTACCATGGCACACATGGCAAGCATGACATACGGCTACGCGCGCGTCAGCACCGGAGACCAGACCACCGACTTGCAGCAGGACGCACTCGAAAAAGCCGGCTGCAACCGGATATTCATCGACGTGGCCTCCGGTGCGAAAGCGCACCGTCCCGAACTCGACCATATGCTCGACCTCCTGCGCGAAGGCGATACCGTCGTCGTCTGGAAACTCGACAGGCTCGGACGAAGCATGCAGAATCTTGTCGAACTTATCAACGACTTCGACACTAGGGGAGTTCAGTTTCGCTCACTGACAGAATCGATTGATACGAGCACTCCCGGCGGCACACTCATATTCAACATCTTTGGATCATTGGCCCAGTTCGAACGGATCTAATCCGCGAACGCACCCGCGCCGGGCTCGAAGCGCAAGGCAAGGGGCAGAACAGGAGGGCGCCCTGCAAGCTTGATGAGAAACAGACCAAGGAAGTGCGGCGCCTGTACGAGTCCCGTTCGGTGACGGTGGATCAGATAGCATCCATGATGCGCGTCAGTCGGACCACCATATACAGATGTTTGCAAAAGAACAAAGAAACCAATTGAGGGGAAGAAAATGGCAGAGAACATGACCGAGGATGAAGTCAGGGATAAGGCGCGCGAAATATTGGGTCTGAACAACCACGGGGGGGGGTGACCGCCGGCGTAGGCCAGCTGACGACATTCAACCAACTGGGATTTAAGGGGAAACTCGACAAGCCGGATGGCTGGTATCTCCCGGCCAACAAGTCCGATACCGCTGTTGTTCTGGAGACGAAGGCATCCAAGATCGCACTGGGTGCGACGCAGGCGAAGGAGCTTCTGAAGAACATCCGCATCATGAATGCGAAATACGAGCACGTCGTGGGCATCCTCTACAACGGGGAATCCACCAGGGTGTTCAAGAACGGTGAGGAATACAAGGAGAAAGGAAGCGAGAAGCTCCACAACATCGCCTACTACACGGCCCTGTTCAACGTCGACCACATCGACAAGCAGCGCATCTACGAACTGACTGCCCGTATCAACAACTGCCTGCATTTCGAGTTCGGCATCAAGAACCTCTACCACAGGATGATTTTCACCGCCTGCGCATTGGTCGCGAAACGATACGACGCGACAATGGTCAGCGGCATGGACTACTCCGAATTCCACAATGCCATTCTTAACTGTCTCAACAAGGAGCTGTTGCGGGACAAGCACCAGAATCAGAAGCTCGGTCTGCTCGCGGACGTGTTCTCCGAGATTCGTATGAACCTCAACGTGAACAGCGAGGACGAGAAGGAACAGGAACACGTCAAGGATCTGATCTCGAACTTCATTGACTGGGTGACGGAAATATCCGACTGCCTGAACTCCGACGCATGGCGGGGAGAGGACGTCATGGGCATCTTCTTCAACGAATTCAACCGCTACAAGAAGAAGACCGAATCAGGACAGGTTTTCACCCCCGAACACATCACCGACTTCATATACAGGATCCTCGAAGTAAACCAGAACGACAGGGTGCTCGACGCGACATGCGGCAGTGGAGGCTTCCTGATCAAAGCGATGGCGAACATGATCGACGAGGCCGGCGGAGTGAACACCGAAAAAGCCAAGGAAATCAAACAGAACCAACTATTCGGCATTGAATTCGATAGAGAGATTTATGCCCTCGCATGCGCGAACATGCTCATCCACAAGGACGGCAAGACCAATCTGGAGCAACTGGATGCCAGATCCGACGAGGCCGGAAAATGGATTGCCCATCAGAACATCACTAAAGTCCTCATGAATCCCCCGTATGAGAAGAAGTACGGTTGCATGGTAATCGTCGAGAACGTGCTGGACAACGTCCCGCCGAATACGCCCTGCGCGTTCGTCCTTCCGGATAAAAAACTCGAGAAGACGGGCAGAAAGCAAATGGCCCGCATTCTCGAACACCACCGACTCCGCAAAGTGGTCAAGCTGCCGGAGGACCTATTCTTCGGCATCGGAATGACCACGAGCATATTCGTGTTCGAGGCCGGCGTGCCCCAGAACGGACATGAGTTCTTCACCTGCTGGATGAAGGACGACGGTCTGGAGACTGTGAAGAACAAGGGACGGCACGACGTGCGCGGTCGTTGGCCCGCGATCGAGAGGCGCTGGATCGATATCGTATCCAAGCAATCCGGCGACGATACATGCGTATGGGAGAGTACAGACGAATGCCTTTCATATCAGGTGCCCATCAAACCCTTCGAGATATCGGAGGAGGATTTCCGCAAAACGGCCATGGACTATCTCATGTACATGCGGAGGATAGACGCGAAGGAATTCAGCGCCAGCCTCTTTGAGAAGGTGCTGTACTCAAGCGATATAGAGGCGGACGGCGATGCGGTGACTATTTCCTTGGACAGGGAGGAGAAGCGATGACAGATACTGTCTGGAAACCGTTCCCTATCGCGGATATCTTCCTGATACGAAACACAGGAAGCGTCCCGGCGAAGGACATAGCGCCCGATAGTGGGAGTGTTCCTTATGTGACCGCCCAGGCGGGCAACAACGGAGTACGGTCTTCAATCGACTGCCCGACCAATTGTCTCGAGATTGGCCATTGCATACTCATAGGCGGAAAGACCATGACATTTTCCTACCAGGCGGTGCCATTCTGCTCGAATGACAGTCACAACATCGCCTTGTATCCGCAAGGGAAGCAGTTGGACGAAGCCCACTTCCTTTTTCTGGTTTCGGCATTAAGGGCGACTCTGCGACCAAAGTACTCATGGAGCGATTCGATATCGGCCAAACGCATCAAAAAGGAAAGCGTCATGCTTCCCATGTCCGAAAATGGTTCGCCCGACTGGGAGTATATGGGAGACTTCATGAAATCCATTATGAAAACAGCGGATGCGCAGATATCGGCATTGACGGAGACGACAGCCTCGTATAGCGTTCTGGACAGTTCGGAATGGGCGAGATTCAAAATAGAAGATCTATTCGTAGTGCAGAAGGCACGCGCCTGACTCGGGCAGACATGATTCCCGGCGGCGTCCCCTTCATCGGCGCTACGCTGGAGAATAACGGTGTCACCGCTCATATTGGCAACGCAGGGCATATCCATCCCAGTGGGGTAATGACTGTCGCGTACAATGGCAGAAAGCTACGGGAAAGGCTTTCTGGCAGCCGGAACCGTTCTGGGCATCCGATGACGTCAACGTGCTCTATCCGAAATTCGATCTGACAGAAGAAGTCGCATTGTTCCTCCAGCCGTTGTTCTGGGAGGCTGGACGTTCATACGCGTACGACGACAAATGGAGCAAGGAGAAAATGGAACAAACAGAGCTGACGCTGCCAGCAAAGCCAGATGGTTCTCCGGATTGGGAGTACATGCAGAAGTGCATGGAGGGCCTGAAGCAAGACGCCTCGGGAATCATCGATATGCTCAGCAAGGTGTGATCCTGGATAGGGAATTGCGTCGACCTTAACGGAGATAGGATGATCCAGGTTCGAAGGAATCCGGACCATCCTTCGTGTTCTTAGGAACATTCCGCAAATCCCAGCTTAGTTGCAGGGAGAGGGGAAGACGAGAAAGCTCTTCGAAAAAGATCGTGGGGCAAGTTGTCAAGCATGGAACGGTCCCACACCTAGACTGTTCGTATTGGTGAGGAGACCGTCATGGATGATGGTCGGCTTCAGCCGCGCGGCCATTCGTCCGAGCATCGCCCGGCTTTAGCTCGGCATGGCACCAGTCAGAGAAATGCAGAAACGACTTGCCGGACAGATTGCAGCTGATATGAACAATGCACAGAAAATTCTGAAGCAAAATCCTTCTCTGCTTCGCAAATTGAACA
>ENA-OQCS01001739-OQCS01001739.1-human-gut-metagenome-genome-assembly--contig:-NODE-1739-length-10610-cov-1.713918_pt1 | contig 10610 bp, 15 predicted proteins | sample MGYA00242757_ERZ504575 | MGnify/ENA primary metagenome ERZ504575 (study PRJEB26092, sample SAMD00036297) | human gut metagenome | host: Homo sapiens | study: EMG produced TPA metagenomics assembly of... | reverse complement strand
AATGGTTCATCGATGCATCAGGCAGCGTCAAGAGACTTTGCAGCGTACGATGGAAACAATCATCCTTTTGCAGCGCGACTTCTTCCTCACCGGTATGAAGCGACTTTACGGCCTATGATCCTTAAAGATGTAGCGGAACGGGCCGGATATGACATATCGACGATCTCACGTGTGAGCAACAGCAAGTACGTACAGACAAATTTCGGTATTTATCCGCTCAAATACTTCTTCTCCGAATCGATGCAAACCGACAGCGGTGAAGAATTTCCACCCGAGAGGTGAAAAAGATCATGAAAGAACATATCGACGGCGAAGACAAGCGCAAACCACTTACCGATGAAGAACTGGCCTCCATCCTAAAAGAAAAAGGATATATCATCGCACGCCGTACGGTAGCCAAATACCGCGAACAATTGGGTATTCCGGTTGCACGTCTCAGAAAAGAAATATAAATTTGAAGCGCTATGAGGTTATTTTCAAATATCATATCCGGCATGTTCCATCCGTTGCTGATGGTGACGTATGGAGTTGTGCTGACTCTCACCTTCACATATCTGGCAATTTATCCGCCAGCAATGAAACTGTTGCTCGCAGGCGGAGCATTCCTGTCTACGGCGGTTATCCCCGGAGCATTTATCTTTATGATGGTAAAAAACGGGGCGGCGGTCGATATGGAGCTATCGGACAGACATGAACGCGTGGTTCCGTATCTGATCTTTATCACATCAATCATGGTCTGCGCTTTCTATATGTATAAAATGATGCTGCCGTTCTGGTTCATCTCCTTGTTACTGGGCGCCTGCGTGGCGTTAATCCTGGCACTACTTATCAACTTTTTCTGGAAGATCAGTGCCCATGCGATCGGGACAGGTGGATTGCTAGGTGGTATTATGGGAGTAGCCCGAATCCATTTGATAAACCCTTACTGGGCCTTTATCATCGTAATCCTAATAGCAGGATTGGTCGGTACTTCGCGTATCTTTCTGAAAAGACATACTCCTATGCAGGTATATGCCGGGTTTTGTCTCGGATTTATATGTACCTTTGTAGCCTCATTCTTGAGTTATATCTATTTATTCATCTAATAAAAACACTAAAATTATGAATTTCCCTGCAGATTTAAAGTACACAAAGGATCACGAATGGATCCGTGTAGATGGCGATGTCGCTTACGTTGGTATTACAGATTATGCTCAGGGCGAACTGGGTGAAATCGTTTTCGTTGACATCACGACAGAAGGCGAAGTTGTTGCCAAAGAAGAAGTTTTTGGTACAATCGAAGCTGTAAAGACCGTTTCAGACCTATTCATGCCGGTAAGTGGTGAAGTGATCGAAGCGAATGCCGAGTTGGATGACAAACCTGAACTGGTGAATGAAGATGTATATGGCAACGGATGGTTAATCAAGATATCTGTTTCAGATCCCTCTGAACTGGATGAACTGATGTCTGCCGCCGAATACGAACAAATGATTGCGAAATGACACCTGTAGTCAGTATTATCATGGCAGTACTTCGGATCTGCCCGTAATGGAAAAGCGGCCAAACTGCTTGACGAAATGGAGATTCCATTCGAAATGCATGCCCTGTCTGCCCATCGTACACCAGCCGAAGTGGAAGCATTCGCCAAAGGAGCCAAAGGCGCGGTATCAAAGTGATTATTGCGGCTGCCGGCATGGCTGCCCATCTCTGTGGAGTGATCGCTTCAATGACAACAGTCCCTGTGATTGGAGTGCTATCAATCGACGCTCGACGGTATGGATGCCTTGCTAGCCATCGTACAGATGCCTCCGGGAATCCCGGTTGCCACCGTCGGTATCAACGGTGCTTTGAATGCCGGTATACTGGCAGTCCAAATGCTCGCCGTCGGAGACGAACAACTCCAGGATAAGCTTGCCGCTTATAAGGAAGACCTTAAAAGAAAATCGTAAAAGCGAATGAAGAACTGGCTAAGGTTTCTTTCAAATATAAAATGAATTAGTTGAAAGGTGAGAGTTGAAAGTCAACAAAAATGCAAAGTATTCGATACCGCTTGCTCCCTTGTTGACTCTCACCTTTCAACTCTCACCTTTCAACTTTCACCTTTCAACTAAAAAGATGGAAGATTTTTTTAACTATCGTCGTCGCAAATCGTCTATTGTCAACATAGGAAATACTCCGTTAGGGGCGATAATCCGATTCGCATCCAGTCGATGGCAAACGTCTCCACAATGGATACTGATGCGGCTGTCTGCCAGGCGATCCGAATGATCGAAGCCGTGCAGAATATGTACGTTTCACCGCCCAAGGAGAACGTGTAAGCCGTAATTTAGGTATAATCCGTAAACAACTTAGCGAAGCCGGATATACGACTCCGTTAGTCGCCGACATCCATTTTAACCCACGCGCGGCCGATGCTGCTGCCGAAGAGGTGGAAAAAGTACGTATCAACCCGGAAATTATGTGGACAAGGTAAAGACGTTCGATCTGCAGGAATACACCGACGAGGAATATGCCGCAGAGTTACAGAAGATACGCGACCGCTTCATACCATTCCTTAACATCTGCAAAGCACACGGAACCGCCATTCGTATTGGCGTAAACCACGGTTCGCTGTCCGACCGAATTATGAGCCGGTACGGCGACACTCCAGAAGGCATGGTTGCCTCATGCATGGAATTCCTGCGTATTTGCCGGGATGAGAATTTTCCCGACGTCGTAATCTCCATTAAAGCCTCGAACACGGTTGTAATGGTGAAAACCGTCCGCCTATTAGTCCGAACAATGGAAGCCGAAGATATGTACTACCCGTTGCATCTCGGTGTGACGGAAGCTGGCGATGGCGAAGATGGACGCATCAAAAGCGCTGTCGGAATCGGGGCCCTATTGTCCGATGGCATCGGCGACACGATCCGCGTCTCTTTGAGCGAAGATCCGGAGGCTGAAATCCCTGTTGCCCGTAAGCTGGTTGACTACATGCTCGAACGCGAAGGACATGAACCTGTAGAGGCCTCACCTGCCCCCGGTTATGATCCGGTTACAGCCGATCGTCGTCACAGCCGGGTGACGGAAAGAATCGGGGAATTTCCCGCCGGTTGTCATTTCTGACCGTAGCAACGGTGATTTTGAGTTTGATCATGCGTCACAGCCGGACTATATATACATAGGCAAGGAAGATCCGGAGAACCTGCCGGACAACTTTCGTTCTTTGGTAGACGCCCACTTCTGGAAAGCGTCCGAACGCCTATCCTTTCTTTATCGCATCGGAAATAGACGAGTTAAAAGACTATTCCGTTCCCTTGAAATTTATCCGCCTTACCTACCGAGATCTGACCGACCGCGTGATCGAAGTGCTGAAGCAGGATAAGTCCGTAATTGTCATCCTGAGCACACATCACCGGAACGGTATCGCCGCCGAACGTGCCGCCATGCATCACTTGCTGCTGCCGGTTGTGATGTGCCGGTCATCCTGCATCGCGACTATAGAGAGACAGATATTGAAGCGTTGCAACTGAAAGCGGCCGTCGACTTCGGAACTTTGCTGTTAGATGGCTTCGGCGACGGGATCATGCTGCACAACGAAAGGTGCGAAACGATGGTAACGGATAGTTGTATGTTCGGCATCCTGCAAGCAACCCGTACCCGCATCAGCAAGACGGAATATATCTCCTGCCCAAGTTGCGGACGTACCTTATACGACTTGCAAACAACAATCGCCCGTATCAAGAAAGCCACTTCTCATCTGAAAGGCTTGAAAATAGGTATCATGGGGTGTATCGTGAACGGTCCCGGCGAAATGGCAGATGCTGATTATGGCTATGTCGGCGCCGGAAAGAACCGGATCAGCCTATATAAAGGTAAAGAATGCGTCCTGAAAAATATCCCCGAAGAAGAAGCTGTAGAACGATTAGTCCAGTTGATAAAGGAAAGTGGAGATTGGACGGATCATTGAGTATAATTGAAAAGGAGTGTGTCAGATACAAATTACATTGAAATCAATATGTCCGTATCTTACACACCCCTTAATCCTTTTTTAATCTTGCCTATACGTTTTTATTCCTCAGACCTTATATCTTTCTCCTCATCAAACCCTCCGTCGAACCGGTTATCCTTGATCTCGACATTAACAACGCGCTGGAAGAAGAAACGATGGTTGTTCCAATGGAAAGCCGGATAATCATGATTTTGTCTAATCACATTATTGCGGAAGACTAGGCCGTCCACAGATTTTGCATACAGGATCGGCATATCAAAGGTTTCGAACTCGTTGTCCTCGATCACGATTCCGCTGTGAAAATATCTCTTCTGACTTTTCAAATCAGGTATCTCCGGATATATAGAAATAACGGCGTTCGTAAATTGGAACTGATTTGTCAAAGCATTGATAAACTTGTTATTCCGGATCTGTACGTCATGACAGGCACCCGTCTCGAACCACCCGTTGCAGTCGCCGCACAGTAGGATTGCCGTACCGGATGTGTGATCAAAACGTTATTCTCGACCACAGTCTTCTTCGGAGTGCTGAACAGGGAACCACGGGCACGGTTATTACGGATCACATTATCGGCAAAATAAACCTCCGGCGTCCATTCCAGATTCTCGATACCGTAAGTACCGACCTCGCTAATGGCGGGATCGACAGGTTTCTCAAAACGTAATGCGGAACTGTTTTGCACCATGGCCGTCAGGCTTGTCGGCTGCTTCAATCGCAGCCACCTTGTTCTGTTCACCTAAAACCTCCATCGTTTTGGACTCGATGAACTGGACGGCATCGCCCGGACGCCCCCATTCGAAACCGTAGGACTGCCCGTGCATATATTCGCCGACCAACGTCTTGTCGTCTATTCGCTTTTGCACCTTCAGATAGGTTCCATGCACATTGATGGCATCATCCATCATACCTTCATACAGACCACCGACCGAACGGATCAATCCCTTACAGCCGGAGAAATGAGTCGCATCGGCCTGTGTCGTGAAATAACGTGGATCGTCCTTGCCACGCAGGCAGACCGAGAATTTATCCAACGTGATATTTTCACTCATCTGGGCCAGCAGACCCATTCCTTCAGCATAATGAACCTGTATATTTTCGAGTGTCGTATTCGTATCATGATACATAAATACACCCGGAGTCGGACGACCGTATCCACGGAACACAACGACCGTTCCCGGTATCAGTTTCTTGTTCTTCCAAGGCGCAAGAATCTTGCGGGAAGCAATCTCTGCGACATGCTTGCTGCCCACACTAATATCGCTGGTGGTATAGACCAGTCGCTTTGTATCTCCTTCAAAAGCGATGCCCCAGGCAGGGACATGTTCCCAACCTTCCCCTTTAGCGACAAAGTTGCTATCGCGTATTTCGTACTCCACCCAGGGAGCGACCTCATAGGTGATCAAGCCTCCGACCGTGTCGTTCTCCAACACTTTCACTTGGCTGATATGTGGATTCGCAAAATCGATACTAAGTTCTTCAATGTACAGTTCTCCGAACCGACCAAAGAAACCGGAAGCATCCGCCCATGGAAAACCAGTTCGGAACCTTGTCCGTCAAATATCACATTCTTCATATTTTCAAAAGCCAGTCCCACCAGTTTCGGATTATCCTGGTCATGGTTGGAAATGAAGTATTCACGTTTGGAAGCACCTTCGGGATAGAAATCATAACGTCCCTTCGGCAACAGTATCCGGACCGTATCGGAGTTCACTTCCGCCGCAATCTCTTGAAGAGCTTTCGCAATCAACGGAGAAGCATTTTCCCCGGTATCCGGTTTCAGACCATATCCGGACAGGTCATACGCGCCGCCTTTACATGCCGTAAACAAAGCGATAAATAAAAGTGTCAAAACAGAATTTAGTTTCATGGCTTACATCTTTCGTTGATTATATTTTCAATTATTTAGGGGCAAACTTACTCAAAATTATCCGATTTTATTGTAAGTTTGCCCCTCTTAAATATAAATAGATATGGAACATCCAATAAGCATTTATAACACACTCACAAGAAAAAAGGAACAGTTCATCCCGCTGCACGAACCGCATGTGGTATGTACGTTTGCGGTCCTACGGTTTACGGTGACGCCCACCTGGGCCACGCACGGCCGGCTATCACTTTCGACCTGCTGTTCCGTTATCTGACTCATATAGGATACAAGGTACGCTATGTACGCAACATAACAGATGTCGGCCACCTGGAACATGATGCTGACGATGGTGAAGACAAGATTGCCAAGAAGGCCCGTCTCGAACAACTCGAGCCGATGGAAGTGGTGCAGTATTACCTGAACCGTTACCATCACGCTATGGAAGCGCTCAACGTTCTACCGCCCAGCATCGAACCGCATGCGTCCGGCCATATCATCGAGCAGATCGAACTGGTAAAGAAAAATACTGGATAACGGATATGCTTACGAAAGCGAAGGTTCCGTTTACTTCGACGTGGAGAAATACAACAAGGATCATAATTACGGTGTTCTTTCCGGACGCAACATCGACGATATGCTGAATACTACCCGCGCACTGGACGGACAGGATGAAAAACGTAATCCGATCGACTTCGCTCTCTGGAAATGCGCACAACCGGAGCATATCATGCGTTGGCCTTCTCCGTGGAGCGACGGTTTCCCCGGATGGCACTGCGAATGTACGGCTATGGGTAAAAAGTATCTGGGCGAACATTTCGATATCCACGGTGGCGGCATGGATCTGATCTTCCCACATCACGAATGCGAGATTGCACAGGCTGTTGCTTCACAGGGAGAAGATATGTTCACTACTGGATGCACAACAATATGATTACCATTAACGGGCAGAAGATGGGCAAGTCATTGGGCAACTTCATCACGCTGGAGGAATTTTTACTGGTGACAACAAGGTGCTGAGCCAGGCATATTCGCCTATGACCATCCGCTTCTTCATCCTCCAGGCTCACTACCGCAGCACGGTAGACTTCAGCAACGAAGCCCTGCAAGCAGCTGAAAAGGGGTTGGAACGTCTGATGGACGCTTATAATCATTTGATGAAGCTGAAAGCCTCCGACGTTTCTACTGTAGATGTGAAGGATTTGCGCCGCAAATGCTACGATGCGATGAACGACGACCTGAACTCGCCGATTGTAATCGCCCATCTGTTTGACGCAGCCCGCGCGATCAACTCCGTAAAGGATGGCAAGGCTACGATCTCGGCCGAAGACCTGAAAGAGCTACAGGATGTATTCCATACCTTCGTTTTCGATATTCTCGGAATAAAAGATGAAGCAGCTTCGGGCGGAAGCAACAACAACGAGGCATTCGGCAAAGCAATGGATTTGCTGCTGACCATCCGCCAACAGGCAAAAGCCAATAAAGACTGGGCTACATCGGACAAGATCCGAAACGAACTGACAGCCATCGGCTTCGATATCAAAGATACGAAAGACGGAGCCGAATGGAAGTTAAGCAAGTAAGACGAGCGTTCGATATTTGACAGAAAGGAAGCATAAATGATGATTTACTGCTTCACTCATTCTTATCATTGGCACATTATTTTTTATAATCATGACAATAAACGAATTTCTTCAAGGCGACAAGTTCGCCTTATTGGCTGGTGTCGAACTTTTGGAAACGGGCAACGGTTATGCCAAAGCCCGTATGGAAATAAAGCCGGAACACCTCAACGGCGGTGGTGTATGCCAAGCGGCGCTATCTTCACTTTAGCTGATGTGGCTTTTGCAGCAGCAACAAACAGTCATGCACGCCTGACACTTTCTATTACATCCAGCATTAACTTCTTCAAAGCCGAAAGCAAAGGGTTCCTTTATGCCGAAGCTCGTGAAGCATTCAGCCACAAGCGGCTCGCCAACTGTGAAGTGCGGATCACCAATGAAACCGGCGACCTGATCGCCACCTTCAACGGAACAGGCTACAGAAAAGATACGGAACTGCCGTTTGCCCCAATAGAATGATTTATCTAAACCTATCGAACAACCGCTGCAGATTTTGTCCACGGCCCCAAAGTAAAGCTACTTTGATGCAATTGTCCTTGATATAATAATAAATTAAATGTACGCTATCGCCGTCAGATGAGCAAATAGCGTACATTTGTATTTTATTCGTAACGCAAAGACCGGGCCGGTTTGCTAAAGATGGTTTTGGCGGTTTGCCAACCGATGGTCAGCAAGGAGATCACACACAATAAAACGACCGGAACGAGGAAGAACCACGCTTTCCAGTCCGTGCGGAACGAATAATGATTCAGCCAATCCCCCATGATCCAGCCCGAAAGCGGAAGGGCGATGACAACAGCAATAGCAATCAACAGGAAGAACTCTCGCCCCAATTCAAAGAAAAGCTGCCTCCGGGAAGCTCCCAGAACCTTCCGGATTCCCATCTCCCGGATACGAGTCGAACAAGAAAACATAACCAGAACAGCCAATCCCATCAAGAGAGTAAAGATCGCCAATATCGCAAAAAGCGCCACAATCAACCCGAACACTTCATCCTGTCGGTATTGCTGGTCAAAAAACTGGTCGAGAAAGAAATAATCATAGCTGGAATCCGGGAAATAACGTTCCCACACTCTTCGACCTGTTTCACGAGATCACGCGGGTTACCGTTCTCCATAACGACAGAGATATAACGTTGTTTCATCCAACTCAATTTCTCATGCAGGGCAAACAAGATCGGCGTAAAATCTTTGTTAAGCGATTGTTGATGATAATCCTTCACGACCCCGATAATCTGCATCGCTGATCGACGGTTTCGACAGACAAGCGTTGCCCCAAAGCGGCATCGGACGATTCGAATCCCAACGTACGGACAGCCGATTCGTTCAGGACGATCTTATAAACATCTCCCCCGTAATCTTCGGAAAAACCACGGCCGGAAACGAACTTCAGATCATAAGCTTCCAGAAAAAACTCATCGCAGTTCAACATCTCCAACAGGCGCGTCTGCTTCGTCACATCACTTTCGCGGACGATGGACAGGAAGTCGGTTACCTCCGTTCCGGGAACTGCACCAGAAACCGTCACCGCCCTGACGGAGGGCAATAACGCCACCTCTTTCTTAAATGCCTCCAACTTCATAGCCAGTTCCTCGCATTGCGCCGGGAACTTAAGAACCAGCGTCTGGTCCACCCGTACCCCCAAAAAAGCATTCCGCATATATTGAAGTTGCGCGTACACGATCAACGTCCCGCAAAGCAACACCAGAGAAGCCGTGTATTGCAACACTACCAAAACCTTGCGGGTGACCGTCGCCCCATGCGTATGGGTAAACTTTCCTTTCAACATCCGGATCGCTTGATGCCGGACAAAACCGTCGCCGAGTAAAAGCCGGACAGAAACACACCGGCAGCAAAGATCAGCAACAGATACCACCCAGTGAAGTCGTAAACCAGACGGAAAAACTCAGATCCCGTCCCGTCAGGTTATTGAAAGAAGGCATCCAACGCCTCCATCAGCCGATAGCCAGGATAAAAGCAATACTGTTCGTCACCAACGATTCGAAAAGGAACTGTGAAATAACCTGCCTCCGGCTTGCCCCCGAAGCCCGACGTATACCGATCTCTTTGGCTCGTTCCATCGAACGGGCTACCGTCATATTGATATAATTGATCCAAGCAATACAAAGGATAGCAAGTGCCGTACAGATCAATACCCAGATAGAAGAACGATTCCCCTTCACCTCCGGCTCATAAGCTTTCTGCGGATTCAGATGGATATCGCGGAGGTTCGTCAACTGGATCGCCCAAGTTTTATTCTTCAATGCCTCTTCCGTCTTATACTTCTCCGCCATTACTGGGAAATCCTCTTCCACCTGCGTTTTCAGGTTCGCCGACTTCAGCAAGACATACGAATAGACTTCGTGGCGATACCAATATTCATCCATCCACTTCGGGAGCGTCTTGTAGGAGATCAGCAGATTATAGCGAATATGCGTATTGATCGGCATATCTTCCATTATACCGTCACTTCGCAAGCTTCCTCTCCTATATTGCTTCGGAAGATCAGGATTTTTCCGATCGGGTCCGCTCCCTTGAAATATTTCCGGGCAATACGTTCGGTGATAACTACCTTGTTCGGTCCGTCCAGACAACTTTCTTTATTTCCCTTCAAGAGTTTGAAGTCAAAGAAATCGAAAAAGTTAGCTTCCGCATAGCCTATACCTGTCTCCCGATATAGCAGTTCGTTGTATTTCACGACCTGCTCCGGATAATACTGGCTTCCGACACGTGTATAATCCTCGACAGCACTCATGTTTTGCTTCATAGCCGTAGCATAGCCGGCAGACGAACTGGCCCAATCATCCGTCAGCTCCCCGTTCTCATAAAACCGGGCTTCAACCCTGAAGATACGGTCCTGCCGGCTGTGCATATCGTCGTAGCTGTATTCGAAAGCCACATAGGTCAGGATCAGCAAGCTGCCGCCATGCCGATCGCCAGACCGACTATATTGACGACACTGAAACCTTTCTTTTTAGTAAGCTGCGCCACGCACAGTTCCAATAGTTTGTTACTATCATTATGATGAAGATTTTCAAAGATGAATATTCAGGAAACGACCCGGCCGTCCAAAAGATGGATAATCCGGTGTGCGAAGCTGGCATCCCGTTCCGAGTGCGTGACCATGACGATCGTCGTCCCCTGCCCGTTCAGT
>ENA-OQCS01001737-OQCS01001737.1-human-gut-metagenome-genome-assembly--contig:-NODE-1737-length-10613-cov-1.442876_pt1 | contig 10613 bp, 15 predicted proteins | sample MGYA00242757_ERZ504575 | MGnify/ENA primary metagenome ERZ504575 (study PRJEB26092, sample SAMD00036297) | human gut metagenome | host: Homo sapiens | study: EMG produced TPA metagenomics assembly of... | reverse complement strand
GACGCGATCTCCTCCGGCGTCACCGCCAGGATAGGGGTGCCGATGGGGGTGTGCACCAGGTCGATGGAGGACTGGTGGATGCCCGCCTCCAGCAGCCGCTGATTCACCGATGCGGTTTTCCGCCGGGAGCCGATGACCCCCACATAGGCAAAGTCCCCCCGAAGGGTCTGCTCCTCCACCTGGAAATCCCGGACATGGCCGCTGGTCATGATGACCACAAAGTCCTCGTCGGTGATGGTCAGATAGTCGCTGATGCGGGTAAAGTCCCCGCAGATCACCTGCTCCGCCGTGGGGAACAGCCGGGTGTTGGCCAGCTCCGGCCGGTCGTCGAACACCACCGGGCGGAAGCCGATGGTGGTCAGCAGGGGGCACAGGGCCTGGGAGATATGTCCGCGCCGAACAGCAGGCCCGCTGGCCGATGGACAGAGGCAGGGAGATATACCCCGCCGCCATGGAGAAGCCCGGTCTGCTGGAGCAGATCGTCCCGCTTCTGGCAGGAGATCACCACCCGGCCCTCCTCCGCTTCTTCCACCTGCAGGCCCAGAAGTTTGCCGAAACTCTGTTCCATCCGTCAGAGTCAAGGTATTTCACACGTTTTTTTAACAGCTGCTTATTCTTTATTTAGATTTTTCCTACCTTTGTATCCAAATTATCAAAAAACAGAAGGAGTTATGATACAGTCAATGACCGGATACGGAAAAGCAGTCACTGTGTTCGGAGACAAAAAAATCAACGTGGAAATCAAATCGTTGAACAGCAAAGCAATGGACTTATCCACACGCATCGCTCCATTGTATCGTGAAAAAGAAATGGAAATCCGCAACCTGATTGCCCAGACACTGGAACGCGGGAAAGTTGACTTCTCTATATGGGTGGAAAAAGACGCCGCCGAATCGGCTACTCCCATCAATACAGCCTTGGTAGAAAACTATTACAACCAGATAAAAACCATTCTGAAACTTGCCATATTCCGTTGCCGGAAGACTGGTTTGCCACTTTGTTGCGCATGCCCGACGTGCTGACCCGCGTAGACGTGCAGGAACTGTCGGACGAAGAATGGACTGCAGCCAAACAAACCATCGAAACCGCTCTGCAACATCTGGTTGACTTCCGCAAGCAGGAAGGTGCAGCTCTCGAAAAGAAATTTACAGAAAAAATCGACAACATCGAACGGTTGATGAAATCCATCGAGCCTTACGAGAAGGAACGTGTGGCCAAGATACGGGAACGCATTACCGATGCATTAGAAAAAACGCTGAGCATCGACTATGACAAGAACCGTCTGGAGCAGGAGTTGATTTATTACATCGAAAAGCTGGACATCAACGAAGAGAAGCAGCGTCTGGCCAACCACCTGAAATATTTCCGCGAAACCATGGCTGGCGGACACGGACAAGGCAAGAAACTGGGATTCATCGCTCAGGAAATGGGACGTGAAATCAATACCACCGGCAGCAAGTCGAACCATGCCGAAATGCAGAACATCGTGGTGCAGATGAAAGACGAACTGGAACAGATTAAGGAACAAGTGTTGAACGTAATGTAAAAAAGAATATGGCAGGCAAACTTATTATTTTTCAGCCCCCTCCGGCTCTGGTAAATCCACCATTATCAATTACTTGCTGACACAGAACCTGAATCTGGCCTTCTCCATCTCTGCCACCAGCCGCGCGCCCCGTGGCACAGAGCAGAACGGAGTGGAATACTTCTTCCTGACACCAGAAGAATTCAAGCAGCGTATCGCCAACAATGAGTTTCTGGAATACGAAGAAGTGTACAAGGACCGTTTCTATGGCACACTGAAAGCACAGGTAGAAAAACAGCTGGCAGCCGGACAGAATGTAATTTTCGATGTCGACGTAGTAGGCGGATGCAATATCAAGAAATTTTACGGCAATCGGGCGCTGGCTGTATTTATCCAGCCGCCCTCACTCGAAGAGCTCCGCAAGCGGCTGACCGGTCGTGGTACCGATGCGCCCGAAGTTATCGAGAACCGCCTGGCAAAGCAACTTTCGAATTGAGCTATGCCCCGAAGTTCGACGTCGTGATTGTCAATGATGATTTGGAAAAAGCCCAAGCCGAAGCCTTGCAGACCATCCGTAATTTCATCCTACAATAAAACTCATTTCGATATGCCCCAAAAGCCAAAGAGAACCATACTGATGATGACCCTGCTCTGTATAGTCATCGGACTGGCAGCCATAGCTGTCGGTGTAGTAGCCGTAGCAAAAGAAGAATACATCATTGCCGCAGCCATGCTGCTGGTGGCTGCCTGGCAGATACCCAACTACAAACAATGGAAAAAAAGCTTCAAATAAAGACCGGACTTTTCGGAGGCTCCTTCAAACTATTCATACAGGACATCTGGCACTGGCCAATTACCTGTGTGAATACGGGGGACGTGGAGGAGGTATGGTTTTTAGTCACTCCTCAGAACCCGTTTAAACAGAACGAGACTCTGCTCGACGACCATCTGCGGCTGGAATGGTGGAAGCTGCCGTGGCAGGATACCCTCATTTCCGGGCATCCGACTTTGAGTTCCGGCTTCCACGCCCGTCGTACACCATTCATACCCTCGACAAGCTGGCCGAACAGTATCCCGACCGGGAATTCCACTTGATTATCGGTGCCGACAACTGGCAGGCCTTCGACCGTTGGAAATCCCCCGAAGAAATCATCCGCCGCCATCACATGCTGGTTTATCCGCGGCAGGGTTACCCTTTAGAGGACGTAACTAGTCTGCCTCCTCATGTCAGAGTCGTACAAACTCCCCTCATCGAAATCAGTTCGACCTTTATCCGCAAAGGCATCCGGGAAGGAAAAGACCTGCGCTATTTCCTGCATCCGGAAGTATTCAGAATTATTCAGGAAAAAGAATTGTACCGGTAATCATTTCTTTTGTGCAGTACCACCAGCACCACCTCGCTCGGTGTGAACAAACGTACATCCTTACGGGAAGTCCCCAGCCCATTGGTGACAATCACGGGAATGCCTGCACTGCTGTACTTCAGTCCCGTCAGAAAACGGTTGCCGTATTTAGAGAAATGTGCCGGTGTCCATCGGCGGAACAAACTGGACTTGTCCCCCGTGCGTATCGTCCGGCCCAGTGCGCAAATCGGTGTGCCGCCACATTCACATCCTCCACATAATCGGGTGTATGCACCAACATCAGCACGAAATCTTCTTCCTGCAATGCCAAGGTAGGTGACACCCCGTTCTGTTTCAGGTCAAACGGGTTACGAATGCCACACAGCAAAATGTACTCCTTTCCCCTCCACAAGGTATCCACCTTGTGCTCCAGTAAGTGTACCCCAGTTTCCTGCATGGCCTTCCGTGCCAGCGAGTCAGCCTGCCCACGCTCGTGGTTTCCCATCACGGCATACGTTCCGCAGGGTGTCTCCACCGTCTTCAGCGCCTGAAAGAGTTGCGTCACATCTCCTCCGTTACGCCCCCGATAGTCACCTCCCAGTAGCAACACATCCGCATCCAGCGAACGAAGTGCCTGGCACATGCCTGGCAAACGACGGGCGGTAAACCGACTCTCGTAATGAAAATCGGAAGCAAAAGCCACACGGAAACCATCGAAAGAATCGGGCAACTGGGCACTGTAGAAATCATAGCGCTTTACACGCCCCACGCCTTTATATTTGGAAAAAGAAGCCGTAGCACAAGAAGAAAGCAGGACACATAGCACCACCAGGCAACCTGCCAGCAAGTTCAATCGTTTCATCATTTTAAAATACATATAACTATCCGGTCGTGACAAAGGTCGTAAAAAAATACCTAACTTTGCCGGACGAAAACTAAAAATCAATCCACAATGACAAACGTCAAACCAATTCCATAAAAGCCTGGTTGTTGGCTGCCCGCCCCAAGACATTGACCGGTGCTGCCATACCCGTCATGCTGGGCTGTGCGCTGGCCTTTATTTACGGTCACTTTCAATTAACGCCTGCCTTGCTTTGCTTTCTGTTTGCGTTTCTGATGCAAATTGACGCCAATTTCATCAACGACTTGTTTGATTTTCTGAAAGGCAGCGACCGCGAAGACCGGCTGGGCCCGGAACGCGCCTGTGCACAAGGATGGATCAGCGCCAAGGCCATGAAAGCCGGAATTGCCTGTACCACCCTGTTAGCAGGAATCACCGGACTTTGCCTGCTTTACTACGGAGGACTGGAAATGATTCCGGTTGGTATTGCCTGCATGATTTTTGCCTTCCTCTATACCGCCGGACCGTATCCGCTGGCTTATCACGGATGGGGCGACTTGCTGGTACTTGTTTTCTTCGGCTTCGTACCCGTGGGATGTACCTACTATGTCATGGCGCACGACTGGAACATGTCTGTCACCATGGCTTCACTGGCCTGCGGCTCATCATCGATACCCTGCTGATGATTAATAACTTCCGCGACCGTGAACAGGATGCTATCAGCGGCAAGAAAACCATCGTGGTACGCCTGGGTGCCAAAGCCGGACTGATTCTTTACTTTCTGTTAGGACTGGCGGCCTGCTGGTGCTGCTTCTACTTCCTGGAAATCGGGAAAATCTATGCCGTACTGCTACCCCAGCTGTACCTGATTCCACACATCCTGACTACCCAGCACATGGCCCGTATCTACCGCGGGAAAGCCTGAACGGAATTTTGGGAGAAACCTCCCGCAATATGCTTATTTTGGATTATTACTCACCCTCGGCTTAATACTTTAATATGATTCGAAAGGTACACAAAGAAGATACATCGGCCATCACTGCCATCTATAATCATTACATCGCCCACACTACCATCACCTTTGAACTGGAACCGGTGAGCGAAGAGGAAATGTGGACACGTATCCAGCACATCAATGAGAAGTATCCGTACTTTGTATATGAGACGGAAGGGCAGATTGCTGGCTACTGCTATGTGCACGGATGGAAAGAAAAGGCTGCTTACAACCAAAGTGCAGAGACCACCATCTACCTGGCTCCTTCGCATACCGGGAAAGGTATCGGAAAAGAACTGATGCTGCATCTAATAGAAGAATGCCGCCGCTACGAACTGCATGCCCTGATAGCCTGCATCACCGAAGGTAACGAAGCCAGCTACGCCCTGCACGAAAAGTTAGGGTTTGAAAAGGTATCTTATTTTCGGGAAGTAGGCCGTAAATTCGGGAAGTGGTTAGGAATCGTAGATTATGAACTGATTCTATAAGAGAGTATAGTATTATAAAAACAAGCAGGGCGATACCTTTATTTCTCAGGTACCGCCCTGCCTGTTATATAGGGAAATTCACATCACTTCAGCTGTATTGCATACTTGCTTAACGCTTTCTCATCCGAACTACCTCCAATCCATACCTGATATTCTCCCGGACAGAACTGGATGCTGTGTGTGCCTTCATTCCACCATTCCAAATCTTTCTTTGACAAGGTAATGTGTACATTGACTGTCTTTCCGGCGGGAACGGATACACGCTTGAATGCACGCAGAGTCTTGACCGGACCAGCCTCATCTCCCACCTTACTCAGGTAGACTTGCACCACTTCTTCTCCATCCCGCTGCCCGTATTCGAAACCGGAACCACCAGAGAGAGATTATCCTCACTGCCTACCGTCTGCTTGCTGAAAGTGGCTGCCCCGTATGTAAACGTCGTATAGCTCAAGCCATATCCGAACGGGAACAGCGGGCGTTCTTTCATGAAACGATAAGTTCGTCCTGTCATATTATAATCTTCAAAATCGGGTAACTGCTCGATGCTTCGGTAAAAAGTAACCGGCAATCTTCCGGCCGATTGTAATCACCAAACAAAACATCGGCTACCGCCCGACCACCCTGCTGTCCTGGATACCAGGCCTGCAAGATAGCCTCACAAGTCTCAGTTTCAGGAACCAGTCCGACAGGTGAACCGGAGCAGTTCACTAAAATTACCTTTTTCCCTGCACGATGCAAGGCAGCAAGCAAATTCCGCTGTACTTCCGGCAGCTCAATGCTGGTACGGTCTCCCTTCTTAAAGCCAGGCAAATCAACTCCCATTTCCTCACCTTCCAGGCTCGGGGAGATACCTCCCACGAAAACAACGACATCGGCATTCCGGACCGCATTGACAGATTGGGCAATATCCACTTTCTTCTTAAAGCCCATATCGAAATTCAGCTGCGCATCACTCTGCAGATATTCAAACTGCAATTCAATGTCATACTTCTTCCCTGCTTCCACTTGTAAAGCATACGATTGCTTGTTTCCGCCATGACTATTATAAAATGACATGGCTTCTTTCTGATTCACCAGCAACCGTCCTTTGCCAAAGCTGTACACATCGAAGATAACCTCACCGGAAGCCTTTGGTACATAAGTCGCATTGTAGGTTGCAGAGAAATCCGTCAGATTCACACCCGGTGCAAACACCGTAGCCCCTGAAGTACAGAAGTTGAACGGAGTCATCACCCGTGTTTCTACATCCACTTTTCCTTCGTGGTTCACATTGTTCCAGTAACGGGCACTGAATCCAGGTCTGCCTTCCGACTTGCACTCACTGAACACACTCTCCAGCAAATCATCACCTACACAAGGACACCCCTGTTCATAAATCAGTTTATCTCCTTTTCCAAGAGCTGCACGAATACCATCCAATACGGTCACCGTGTGGGCCGGTACTCCATTATAGTTTCCCCACATCATGACAGAATCTTTGGCATTGGGTCCCATTACAGCAACCGTCAAATTGCCACGTTTCAATGGAAGCACATTTTGTTTGTTGAGCAACAATGTCATCGATTCACGAGCCATTTTCAATGCCAACGAATCATGTGTGGCAGAAGCCACTACAGAGAAAGGAATCTTTGTCCAGGACACTTTGGAGGGATCGTCCATTTCTCCCAAATCAAAACGGGCCTTCAGCAATTTCTTCACGGAACGGTCTATTGCTTTTTCATCTATCATCCCCTTCTTTGCAGCTTCTATCAACGATTCATAAGTTGAACCACATTCCAGGTCTGTACCACTCAACACAGCCGCAGAAGCTGCAGAAGGAGCGTCTTTATGAGTTCGATGTCCTTTTTCCTCAAAAAAATCATTGATTGCCCAGCAGTCACTTAATATGATACCATCAAATCCCCACTCTTCTCTCAGAATCTGAGTCAGCAGACGTTTGTTTCCACAACACGGTTCTCCTTCAAACCGATTATAGGCGCACATCACTTCTTTCACATCTGCATCCTGTACCAAGGCTTTGAAAGCAGGCAAATAAGTTTCATATAAATCACGAAGCGGCATATCTTCTACATCAAAAGAATGGCGGTTCCACTCCGGTCCGGAATGCACGGCAAAATGTTTGGCGCAGGCATGCAACTTATCGTATTTTCCGTCATTGACACCTTGCAGCCCTTTTACTACATTTACCCCCATACAAGTAGTCAGATACGGGTCTTCTCCGTATGTTTCTATTCCGCGGCCCCAACGAGGATCTCTATAAATATTCACATTTGGAGTCCACATCGTAAGCCCTTGGTACCTTTCATAACTTCCCTTCGACGCATAATATACATTTTTAGCTCGAGCCTCATCCGACACTGCCGTAAATACCTCATATACCAACGAGTCATTAAAAGAGGCTGCCATACCGATTGACTGCGGAAATACCGTAGCCAATCCAGCACGTGCCACTCCGTGCAATGCTTCATTCCACCAGTTATATGGCTTTATACCTAACCGTTCCACCGGCTTTGATACATCCATCATTAAGGAAATCTTTTCTTCCAGCGTCAGTTCCTGTAACAACAGCTCTGCCCTCTGTTCGGAAGGTAAGGAAGAGTCACGGAAATCGGGACGAGCACAGCCTAAAAAAGCTAAACCCAATAATAAAATACCATACCTCATAAAGTTACTTATTAGCAGTTTCCCATAGTTTTGTTTCAGAACATTTTATATCTGCCCACAAGTTACCACATTTTATTTTAAAATCTCCCTTTTCAAGACGCCATTTGCCATCATAGCCAACGAAAGCGAGATCACTGCCTTTTATCTTCATTGTAACTGTCTTTGTTTCACCCGGTTTTAAGTATACCTTCTCAAAATTACGCAAACGAATATTATCAGGAGTACTACTTGCCACCAAATCTTTTGAGAACAACAAAACCGCTTCTTTCCCTGCAACCTTTCCGGTATTCGTTACATCTACAGAGATTGTCAGTTCATCTTCAGCAGTAAAAGAAGTTTTATCAACTTTCAGGTTATTGTATACATAAGTTGTATAACTAAGTCCAAAACCAAACGGCCATTGTACATCCATTACAGAATCGTAATTATAGTTTCCTGCCATCTGTCCCAAGTTTTCACAAGGTTTGTAATCATACGTGCAATTGCATTAATATACTTCGGATAAGTGAAAGGCATTTTGGCACTAAAATTCGCATCACCAGACATCAGATTTGCCAACGACATCTGCTCCATAGTTACTAGGAAGCATAATATTAATCACTCCCTGAGCTAAAGGTTCAATATCATTAATGATACGCGGACGTCCTGATTTAACACTAAAAATAACAGGTTTTCCCGTTTTTGCTAATGCTTTTACCAGGTTGCGCTGATTTTCTGAAAGTGTCAGGTCTGTCAAATTTCCCGGGGTTTCACAGTAAGAGTTTTCACCAATACAAGCTACAATAACATCAACCTTTGCTGCAGCAGCCACAACTTTTTCTATTTCCGGCTCATTTTCCTGCCACCAGTTATCATTTTGATTCGTTATGGCATTAGGGTCTGATGCTGCATAAGTTACCCCCGGCTCATAAACCACATTTTCTTTTCCATATTTATGGCAGAACGCTTCATAAATCGTATTATAGGCTCCGGCATATTCATCTGCCTTATTTCCCTGCCAACTATAAGACCAGCCTCCGTTCAAACAACGCATAGAGTTTGCATTAGGACCTGTCAGAAGAATTTTTTTTACCTTTGGCTACCGGTAATACATTCTGTTCATTCTTCAACAATACCTCTGATTCTTCAGCAGCCTGGAGAGCAACTTTTGCAAATTCTTCCGATCCAAACTTATCATATTTTTTAATATCCCAATATGGATTTTCAAACAACCCCAGACGATATTTTAAACGTAACACACGGGCTACAGCATCATCAATACGGCTCATCGGTACTTCTCCTTCTTCTACCAGCTCTTTCAAATAAGTACAGAAACTGACTTCATACGGAACCATTGACATATCAATACCCGCATTAATAGCTATCTTTATTGCTTCTTTTTTAGTAGCTGCAATATGGTCACGGGTACAAAGGTTATTAATATCTGCCCAGTCGGTCACTATCATGCCATCCCAGTTCAATCCTTCTTTCAACCACTCTGTCAACAACTCATGATTGGCATGGAAGGTATTCCGTTATCGACTCCAGAATTCACCATGACACTCAAGGTCCATGACGAATCGCCTCCAGGAAAGGAGCAAAATGTTTCTCACGCATATCGCTACGAGAAATAGAAGACGGTGTACGATCCTTTCCTGATACTGGGACTCCATATCCCATATAATGCTTCATACAGGCAGCCACATTGTATTCACCAATATGATTGGGATCCTCTCCCTGAAATCCTTCTACAGCAGCCTTTCCCATTTCTGCATTCACGTAGCAGTCTTCTCCATAATTTTCCCACATTCGAGGCCAACGCGGATCTCTTCCTAAATCAACCACTGGAGCGTATGTCCAAGGAATACAACTGGCCTTTGTTTCGTAAGCTGATATTTCAGCCCCCTTCTTCGTCAGTTCGCGATTGAAAGAAGCTCCCATATTAATGCCCTGTGGGAACATGGTACCATCAAGAGTATAAGTCGTTCCATGAATCTGGTCTACACCATAAATACAAGGAATACCTATTTCTTTCATGGAAATTTCCTGTATCCGTTTGATTGCTTTGGCCCAAACTTCTTTCTTCTGTGCCACACTCAACGGAACATTCAAGAGTGATCCTACTTTATATTTCCCGATGACCGTATCGAGCATAGCTTCGCTCATTGTAAAGCCATGCTTCTTTACTCGCCTCAAAATCAGTTACTACATCAATAGTAATTTCGCACATCTGTCCGATTTTTTCCTCCAGCGTCATTTTATTCAGCCATTTCTGAATATTTGCCTCTATATTCTTATCTACTGGGATAGCCGGTGTCACGCTCTGCACGTTTGTGCCATACACATGCCAGATCCAAGCACTGAGCCAAAACTACGTTTCTTTATCAAATTCATGGTATTTCTTTTTTAATTATTAATATCAGTATTAATTCTTATAGTCAAACTCTACAACTCCCTTTATATCTTTGATGAACTGCCTATATAAATCCTTGAATTTGCCTGATTCTGCCACCCATTTATGCTGCGTATCATCAAAAATTTCAAGTCTTCCTCATCTATCGTAAACAGTACCTCTTTTCTTCACCTGGTTGGAGTGTTACTTTATAAAAATCTTTCAATTCTTTCAACGGACGCAATACACTGCATTTTTCATCTCCGATATACAATTGTACAACTTCTTTTCCTGCTACTTTTCCTACATTTCTTACAGTACATTTGATTTCCAATACATCTCCGGATTGCATCTGAGAAGAAGAAACAACCGGCTTTCCGTATTCAA
>ENA-OQCS01001736-OQCS01001736.1-human-gut-metagenome-genome-assembly--contig:-NODE-1736-length-10615-cov-2.023169_pt1 | contig 10615 bp, 15 predicted proteins | sample MGYA00242757_ERZ504575 | MGnify/ENA primary metagenome ERZ504575 (study PRJEB26092, sample SAMD00036297) | human gut metagenome | host: Homo sapiens | study: EMG produced TPA metagenomics assembly of... | reverse complement strand
TGAAGTCTGTTGATGAAAGTGTAAGAGCTGATATAAGTATATTTTTGCAAAGTTTTTGGGCTGATATAGAGAGAAAAGAACTTAAAGATGGCATTTCGAAATATATACAGTTATTTGAAGAAAAACTATATGGTTAAACAGTTGGTAAGGTGTTTGGGTGTTTATAGAAGTGCAGAACTCCTCCCTCAAAGAGAGGAAGGAATATTCTGTTAAAACACCTCCAAACTATCCTCTGCATCCACCCACGCCTGCATCTCGCCATCCAGAGCAAGCCTTGCATATTCTAGCGGATTATCAATCGCTAAAGCATTCAGGCACCTCTGGGAATTAGGAGTGGTCCGTATCACGATTCAGCCTGATTACAGTCAATCCGGAGGACGTAGCCGTTATAGTGGTTAATGTCGATGCTGTTATGCATCGGGTTATATTTAGCGTGTATCAATTTCATTGTTATCAGTCCTTTCATTTGAATTGGAGGTAAAAAGCCCATGGGCTTATTTTGGACTTGAAAAACTTTCGAAATAGATATAATAATCACAAAATGTACCGTTTTATAAAACAAAACATTACTAGAAATATTCAGAACAATACAATTCGTGATATTAACAGTTGTGTTGCTACCATCATCGAGTAATCTTTGATAGATAGTATATAGCTTTTATGCTGGGGAAGTACTTGTACTTCCCCAGTTTTTTAAACAATAACTCAGAACAGTAATTCGGAACAGTAATTCAAAACAATAATTCAAAATATTAATTCAAAGATCAGTTTTTCTTTTAGCCATTTAGTGACACAGCTCTGTGTCGGATATTTCAAGATATTTACTTCAATTATTTGTATAATAGCATTATTTTTAAGAGATTAGTTTGTAGAAATTATACATGCATAGGAAACATGCGAGCAGTGATGTGAAAAATTCATGCGAGAGAGGGTGAAATTATGGATTGGGTATGTGCCAGAGGTAAGGGAATACATGCAAGAAAGGGAAAATAAGAGATAAAATGAAAAGCACTAAATGAAAAATGTACGGCGGGAGGAAAAGGCTATAAAGGATTTACTATATGAACATTGATAAAAAGAGAACATTGGTTAAGGGATTTGAAACAAAATTTGGAAACAAGTATACAGAATGCACCATCAGGCAATCTGAAAATAATTAACTGCAGAGGCATTGAACAATATTATTTGGACTCTGCTGAAACTAGAACATCCTATCCAAACGGAAAATATCTGCGAAAATCTGATTTCGAATTGGCAGGTAAACTTGCACAACGAATTATGATGAGAAATTGCTGTCAGAGGTAGAAAAGCAATTAAAGAACATACAAAATATTATTAAAAAATATGAAAAACAAGAAATAGTACAGGTAGAAGAACTATATAGTGTCTATGACAGAATGAGTCCATCCAGGAAAAAAATGGTGGATTCGAGGATAATGTCGGATAAGGAATATGTGAATCAGTGGTCAGCACAAATATATTCAGGTAAAGATTTTGAAGAAGGACAGGCAGAAATCTACACAGAAAAAAAGGAAAGAGTCAGATCAAAGTCAGAAAAGATCATTGCAGATATGTTGTACCATAAAAATATCCCATACAAGTATGAATGCCCTGTAACCCTAAAGGGATTGGGAACGATATATCCGGATTTTACCTGCCTGCGGTTAACAGATCGAAAAACGATTTTATGGGAGCATTTGGGAATGATGACAGATCCGATTTATTGTCAGAAAGCTATGAAAAAAATAGACATTTACTCCAAGAATGGGCTTATACAAGGTAGAGACATTATATATACATTTGAATCAGAAAAATACAGTCTAAATACAATGAGTGTGGAAAATCTCATCAGTCAAATATTTAGTACATAAAAAATGTCTGAAAAAGGATGCCCGAAAAAAATCGAAAAAGGATATAAATCAATCCCGTATAATCAAACAGCTTCTGATAATATGTGCTGATAATTTTTTGAAATGCAATTTTGATAAAAGAAATATGTATGTTATAATGGAACATATAAGAAGTGAATAAAATACAGAAAAATCAGTGAAAAGGTAGAGAAATGGCAGATAGAAGGCTTTTGACTTTAAGAAAAACAATAATGTTTTATATTTGTAATATGGAACATTTTTTTTATTGATCGGCTGTGCGAAGACTGAGATGGTGTCTGAGGACAATACAGTAACAAATGAAAATATTGCCAGTACCACAGGAACTATTGCAATAGAAACAGAAGCAACAGAAACAGAATCGCAGGATGCAATCCAGCCATCTACCGACCAACCACCGGAAGCCGCGCCGGAGTACAAGATCATCATGGTAGGGGATATACTGCTTCACACTCCGGTGGAGGAAAGCTGTCTGCAACCGGATGGAAGTTACGACTATGATTCTCTGTTTTCCCATACAAAAGAGGAGATTGCAGCAGCAGATCTTGCCCTGGTGAATCAGGAGGTGATCATAGGCGGTGCGGATCTTGGAATCTCCGGGTATCCCTGCTTCAATGCGGATTACAGTCTCTGCGATTCATTGGTGGGAGCAGGATTCGATGTCATCTGTCATGCCACAAACCATGCCATGGACAAGGGGCGTGCGGGCTGGTAAACTGTGCGGAGTACTGGAGGAACGAATATCCACAGATCACTGTCCTGGGTATTCATGATACTGCGGATACCTCCACTTCCTGCGGCGCAGATCCGGCGATCATTGAGCTGGGAGACATGCGGATTGCAGTCCTGAACTACACTTATGGGACCAATGGCATTTCTCTGCCGGCGGATATGCCCTATGCGGTGGATCTGTTGAATGAGGAACAGGTGGCGGCAGATATTCAGAGGGCAGAGGAATTGGCGGACTTTACTATCGTATGTCCGCACTGGGGAACGGAGTACAGGCTGACGTCAGATGCTTCCCAGGAGAAATGGACCAAGATATTTGCGGAAAACGGTGCGGATCTGATCCTGGGTACCCACCCGCATGTCATTGAACCTATAGAATGGGTGACAGATGAAGCGAGCGAGCATGAAATGCTGGTCTATTATTCCCTGGGCAATTTCGTGAACTGGACCTCCGGCACCGGAGAGGGAGTCGCTAACCGTATGGTAGGCGGCATGGCAGAGGTAACGCTTACGAAGAACGAGGATGGGGAAGTGGAAATCGCGGATTATGGGGTAAAACCGATGATCAGTCATGTGGCTTCCGGTCCCGAAGGTGTGACAACATATTTTCTGGAGGATTATCCGGAAGAACTGGCAGAGGAAAATGAGATCGTTTCGCAGGATCCGGAGTTTTCCAGAGAATACTGTGTCAATTTGTGTGATTCCGTATGGGGAGACCTGTGGAAGACAGAGTAGACAAGTGACATATAGTCTGTTAAAATAAAAAAGTGTTGATACAACAACAAAATGCGACCTATTTTGCAGAATAATCAATAAGAAATATTTTTACTGCCGGCAAGGCGGCGTGTTATAATAAAAATACATATAGGGGTACGCAAACGAGAAGAGAGAAGGCAAAGGAGGAGTTACAATGAAACAACAGTTGGAACCGTTGTTTAACGCCGTGGAAGATCGGAAACTGCGAGATTAAGAACCGCATTGTTCTGACATCCATGGGTGGCACAAACCTGTTGGGATGGATGGAAGTGAACCATTTTGACAAGGATGGTGCGAAATTTATTCTGGAGGTAGCGAAAAATAATTGTGGTCTGGTGCTTCCGGGATGTCAGCCGGTATACAATCCCATGTACAGACAGTGGCTATATAAGAAGAAAAAAATGTATGAGGATCTGGCAAAGTGGATGCCGGAGTTCCACAAGACAGGAGCAAAGCTGTTCGTCCAGCTGACGGCAGGTTTCGGCAGATCATTTACCATCAGTGAAATGATGGAGACCCTGTACACCAATAAGGCATTGCGGGTACTGGCGAAACCTTTTATGGATCTCGACAAGATTACAGCCGCACCAAGCCCGTCTCCGAATCGCTGGTCAGATAAAGTTCCTTCCCGGGAGATGACTGTGGAGGAGATTCAGGAGTTCATCACCGCATTCGGTAAGACTGCAAAATTATTAAAGGATGCCGGTGTGGACGGTGTGGAGATCCATGCGGTACATGAAGGCTATCTACTGGATCAGTTTACTTTAAAATATGTGAATCAGCGAACCGATGAATATGGTGGATCTTTTGAAAACAGATATCGTTTTGCTGTAGAGATCGTAAAAGAGATCAAGAAGGTCTGCGGGCAGGATTTCCCTGTGTCTCTTAGGTACAGTGTGGAATCCAAGACCAAGGGCTTCCGTGAGGGAGCACTTCCCGGAGAAAGCTTCACAGAAGCAGGCCGTGATATGGCAGAATCCGAAAAAGCAGCGAAGTATCTGCAGGATGCCGGTTATGATATGTTAAACTGCGATAACGGTACTTACGATGCCTGGTACTGGGCACATCCCCCTATCTATATGCCGGAGAACTGCAATCTGGAGGATGTGGCGCATATCCGTAAATTCGTGGATATCCCTGTGGTATGCGCCGGACGTATGGATCCGGAGACGGCGGCGGCTGCTATTGCAGACGGAAGAATCGATGGTGCCGGATTCGCCAGACAGTTCCTGGCAGACCAGGAATGGGTGACCAAGCTGATGAATGATAAGGAGGACGACATCCGTCCCTGTATTCTGTGCCACAACGGCTGCTTCAAACATGTGTCACTATAAGGGAGTTCCCAATGATCAGGCATTATCTGATTCCCTGCATCTGGCACGCTGTGCGATAAATGCCGAGACCATGCAGTGGGAGAAGCACAAGATCGTCCCGACCACCAGCCGAAGAAGGTACATATTATCGGTGGCGGTATCGGCGGCATGGAGGCTGCCAGAGTACTGAAGCTGCGGGGACACGAGCCGGTGATTCACGAGCAGACAGATCACCTGGGCGGAACCTTTATTGCTGCCAGTGCGGAAAGCTACAAGGGAAAACTGCGGGATCTTCTGACCTGGTATCGGAAGCAGATGGCAGACCTGGGAATCGAGATTCATTACAATGAAAAAGTGGAGAGCATCGCTCCGTTTGCCGGTGCTCCTATAATCATCGCTACCGGAGCAGTGCCCAGAGTACTGAAAAAAGTGCCCGGTCATGAGAAGATGGTTGAGGCATGCGAATACCTTACCGGTACTCCCGTAGGAGAAAAGGTTGCCGTCATCGGCGGCGGACTCACCGGCTGTGAGATTGCTTATGAACTGGCGCTGCAGGGCAAACAGCCTGTAATCGTAGAGATGAAAAACGATCTCATCGCCCAGACCGGAGTATGCCTGGCCAACAGCTCCTATCTGAGAGAGTGGTTCGCCTGGAAGAAAGTGCCCGTATATTTGGAAACTACGCTGCAGGAAGTAAGGATGACAGCATTGTATGTAAAGATGCTTCAGGAAAAGAGATCACGATTCCCTGTGACAGTGTGATCAGTTCAGCAGGATACATTCCCCACCCGCTGGTACCGAAGAGCAGCAATGTCAGCCTGGTAGGTGACTGTGACGGTGTAGGCAATCTGCGAAGTGTCGTATGGCGCGCTTATGAAGTTGCCATGAAGATTTAAGGGGAGGGAAATCAATGAACTTAACAAAAGAACAACAGGAAATATATGATGGAAAACAGGGAGCGACCCTGGCGAAGGTCATGCAGACGCTGGTGCGCTACGGCGAGCTGTTCGGTGCGGACGGTATGGTGCCTGTGACCAGTAAATACAACCATCTGGTAACCTCTTTCGGATTGAAAGCACTGGCGCCGGTGTATGAACTGATGAATCAGCTGATCGAATCCGGCAATGTATCCAAACAGAAATTTTCCGCTGATCCGAGACCACTGGATCCCAATGTGCCCAGTTCTTTTTTACAGGATTTTGTGTTCAAGAATTTCATGTACTCCAAGCAGGATGACTACGAGAAACAGCTGACACAGCTGGGTATCATGGAAAAGGATGCTTACACCTGCACCTGTTACATGGATGAAGTGGGAAATACCCCGGCCATGGGAGAGGTGCTGTCCTGGTCGGAGTCTTCTGCAGTGGTCTATGCCAACTCCGTATTGGGAGCAAGATGCAATCGTAACTCTGGCATCATTGACCTCATGGGCTCGGTAGTGGGCTATGTGCCCCGTTTCGGTCTGTTGACGGATGAGGCAGAAAGCCACCTGGATCGTGAAGATCGAGACCACGAAAAGCCGGAAGCACAGCTGCTTGATCTGCCATTGGTATGAAAGTCATGGCGGATGTTCCCTATATCGTAGGACTGGACAAATGGCTGGGCGGTGAGCTGGATGATGCAGCGAAAACCTATCTGAAGGATTTCGGCGCAGCGACTGCTTCCAACGGTGCGGTAGGTCTGTACCATGTGGAAAATATCACTCCGGAGGCTGTAAAATACGGAAAAGATCTGATTTCGGAGGATGCAAAGGTCTACGTGTAGATGATGCGGAACTTCAGAGGTCTATGAGAGCTATCCGGTGATCTGGAAAAAGAAGGAGGCCAAGCCGAAGCTGTGTTTCATGGGATGCCCCATATGAGTTTACAACAGCTCATTGACTGGACGGAAAAAGTCTCTCAGAGCCTGAAAGAAGCCGGCAGAACCAGAGTATGTATCCTACCGTATTCACAGCGGCACCTGCGGTACTGAAAAAATTTCAGGAGACCCCTTATGCGGAGACGTTAAAGGCAACGGGAGTCATTACTTCCTATATCTGCCCGTTAATGTATATGAATAATCCTCTCAGCGAGAAGATGCCGGTCATTACTTCCAGTAACAAGCTGCGGACCTACACCAGCGCAAGATATTATACCGATGCTGAGATCTTAGAGCAGATCACGAAGGAGGAGCGGACAAATGAAAGAATTTAAAGGAAGAATCGTAGCCTCCGGAACCGTAACAGCCAAGCACTGGTATCTCACGGGGTCTGAACACACTGGCATCTTTCCAGAAGGCATTACAGTTCGGCGATAAAAAAGCAACCTGCGGAGATCAGAATAACCCCGACCTCTATGGTAAACAGATGGCGGGCAAAGCCCTGTGCCTGCCGACGACCATAGGATCTACCACCGGCGGACTGGTACTTACTGTGCCTGCTCCATGAACAGGCAGCCGGCATGCATGCTTTTCTCACAGCCCATTGATTCTCTGGCAGCAGCCGGAGCTATTTTGGCAGATGTGTGGCTTGACAACGTGCAGATGCCTGTTATTGACAGCCTGGGGGAAGAGTTCCTGGAATATGTGAAGGATGACATGAATATTACCGTAAAAGAAGACGGTACGGTAGTAGTGGAATAGTTTAAATAGCTTTAATAGCTTTAAGAACAGCTTTCGGAGGAAACTTCGGAAGCTGTTTACTATTTTATGGAAAAAACTTTTATGGAAAAACTTTTTTTATGGAAAAAATTTATTTTTCTGCAACCGAAAATACGATATGCTTATCTAATGTATGTGAACACAAAATACCTTGCAAGGCATCCGGCCGGATGAAGAACGGGAGGAACCATGGAGAAACTGGTGAAAAAAGCGAAAAAAGGAGACGCGGAAGCTTCATCGCTCTGATGGAACAGAACAGGCAGAGCATGATACGGATCGCGTTCGCTTATCTGGGGAACGAAGAGGATGTTGCCGATGCCATGCAGGAGACCATACTTTCAGCTTTTGAAAAGCTGGATACCTTACGAAGAGCTGAATATTTCAGAACATGGCTGATTCGTATTCTGATCAACCAATGTATTGCAATGAGACGGCACAGGAGTCGGACGGTTCCCATGAGCGGGGCGGAGGAAGCTTCACAGTTCTATGATTTCAGTACGGATCTGGAATTCAATGATCTGTTGAGAACTCTGCCGGAGGACAGCAGACTGATCTTCCAGATGTATTATGGGGAACAGTTTTCCATAGGAGAGATCGCACAGCTGCTACATATGAATGAAAATACAGTGAAGAGTAAAATTCACCGGGGCAGAGAGCAGCTGAGATCGCAGATGTAGGCAGGAAAGGAGAAGGGTCATGATGAACAGTACATTGATTGACAACAAAATAGAAGAAGCATACGGAATCGTCCGGGAAAATGCAGAAAAAGAAAAAGAGACAGAAGCGAAAAAAAAGATTTGTGCAGTGGGGACCGTGGCTGCAGCGATGGTAGTCGCTATCGGATTTTGCGGGGCAAATCCAGCGTTGGCAAAGAACTGCCTCTGATCGGCAGCGTGATAGAACGGGTACAGGAGCTGCTGGGGTTCCAGGAGATTCCGACAGAAGAAATTGTAACGCTGGTACCAGCAGGGCAAGGAACATACAATGCCGGGGAGAGAGAAGAGGCTGGGGACAACAATACCGGGGCCATTGGAATCCAGAGTACGGAAACCAGTGTGGAAGCTACAGAACCGGCGCAGTATCAGGTATCGGATCAGGGCTACACCATTACCTTGACGGATTATTATGCCACAAACCAGGCAATTTTCCTTGGGGTAAAAATGGAGAGCGAAGAGGGATTCCCGGAGATGTCAGCGGACAGCGACGGAAAAGTCAGATCATGATCGCAACGCTGGAGGAGTATTCCTTCCGAAGCGGCGATCCGGTACACGGGGGCAGGGTGCTTTTGGGGCAGCTTGTAGATAAACATACTTTCTGGGACTGATCCGCATCGATTACAAATCGATCCAGACAGGGGATCAGGGATACTATGAACAGATTCCGGAAGACATGACGCTGCAACTGGAAATCCCATATTTTTTCCTATATCCGAAGGGGGCTTCTAAGGAGACAGTACGCGGAAGTTGGAATTTCCCAGAGTTTTCCATTGCGCAGAGCGATAAGGAAATGCAGGTCATAGAGATAGGCGAAACAAATGAGGCAGGCTTCGGGCTGGACAGAATCGAAGTCTCTCCGGTGGAGCTTACGGTATATGACATTTTCCCGGAAGATCATCTTGTTGTGACCGTAGTGTTGGATAAAGATGGAAGAAAACTGACATACGCAGGAAACAATACCAACGAGCTGGCGGTCAGCGGATACGATATATCCGAGATCACAGTGTACCTCTATGATTATGATGAATACATGGAGATCAAGGGGCTGGCACTGGGAGAAAATTCGACAGCATTCCGGGAAATACTTGAGAAAAATGCTCTTTATGAAAAAAAGATTTCGATAGAAACAGACAAGTCGTAGTATATCTGCTGTGGCAGCCGCAATGACTGCTGAAGTGGGAACAAAAACGGCTTTCGGAGATCTCCCGGAAGCGTTTGTTGATGAATTTCGAAATCGCTGATAATGCACCGCACATATTATTTGGTCAGTTCAGCAACGACCTGATTGATGACCTTGCCGTCAGCCTTGCCCTTCAGTTCGCCCATAACAGCCTTCATGATCTGCCCCTTATTTTTCGTAGCCAGAACCTTCTGCGAATTTCTCTTCCAGAATTGACTTGACTTCCTCAGCGGAGAGCATCTTGGGAGCAAATTCGCTCATGATCTCATAGCGTTTTTTATATTCTTCCAGCAGCTCGGTACGGTCTGCGGGGCAGGTGTCAATCTGCTCCTTCACGGATTTGATCTCTTTTAAGATGGCTTCGTTGGCCATCTCATCGGGAATGTTGTCACGGCAGCCGTTGTCGATTCCTTTTTTCTTACAGCGGATACCAGTGCAGAGATGGCATCCTTTCTGAATTTATCCTTTGCCTTCATGGCAGCGATCATAGCGTCCTGTAATTCTTTTAATTTCATTGTGGTCTCCTCTCTGGAACAAAATCTCCAAATGTTTTCTGTGTTTTATTATACTCTCACAGATGAAAACTGAAAAGAAGAAAATGGGAATATCTGTCAGCTTATATCCGGCTTGTTTACACAGATATTACATGTTGTTTACCTGCTCAAGATAGTGTTGCTGAAACGGTTTTGGTAATATATAATGCGCCTTGGAGAAAAAAGCAACTGCGAAACAGGATGTAGAGTATCATAGCACGAATTCGCGGGCGGATGGTACAATGAACACGAAATAAGATGTATATAAAGACACGGGAATTAACACAGGATGGAAGGAAAGAAGTAGAAGAATGACATATAGTGAAATCAGAAAAAATGAAGAAGTACTGACATTTATTAAAAAAGGAAATGCGAATCTGGGTGCCATGGGATTCACCGATCATTCGGAGGCGCATTCGGGACCGGGTGCAGATCGTGTCCGCTATCGGATTGCATGACGAATCTACGGCGGTGCCACAGATCCCATCTCAGCGGCGCTGATCATTGCAGATAAGACCGATGTCCGCAGGAGCAGATCCGGGAGAAGAATAAGGCAACCTTCGATAAACATGACCGCGTCAATTATGCGGTTACAGATACGAAGCTTAAGATCAATGTGGAGAAGAGAGTGATTTCACTGAATCTGCAGATTGATCCGAAGATCTGCAGCATGTATGAGTATTTTGAGATATTCCTTGGACGTATGATGATGTGTAAGCGTGCAGCGGAAGTGCTGGAGGCATCCTTTAAGCTGACCGTGAACGGATCCAAGGTGTTGTAAATTGAGAGTTAGCGAAGAAAATTGTATCTATCCCCGTAGCCCTTGGCAGGTATAAGAAACGCGGCACTGCTTATTCTTATA
>ENA-OQCS01001735-OQCS01001735.1-human-gut-metagenome-genome-assembly--contig:-NODE-1735-length-10619-cov-1.922417_pt1 | contig 10619 bp, 20 predicted proteins | sample MGYA00242757_ERZ504575 | MGnify/ENA primary metagenome ERZ504575 (study PRJEB26092, sample SAMD00036297) | human gut metagenome | host: Homo sapiens | study: EMG produced TPA metagenomics assembly of... | reverse complement strand
TATTGAATAATCGCATATTTACGAGTATAATGATTTATATTTTTTATGAAAGGTGTCTTGATTTTGAAGAATTTGCCAGAATATAAATTTTTTAAAAGAGTTATTGTTTTTTATATTTGAAGTGATAGCTTCTCTTTTTAAAGTCTTAAAAAAATTGATAACTTCATTTTTAGATTGGATAGATTCTAACAATTATTATGACTTATTTGTTAATGTAGTTTGTTTGTTATCGATAGTGGTACTTTATTTATTAAGTAGATTGCATTTATATAATAATATAATTACTTATTTTTTAACTTTGTGGCCTTTGATGCCTTTGTTAAAACCAACTTTAAAGAAATTATGTATTTTTTTTGAAAAAGCATCAAATTTCTTTTTGGATTTAAAATACTATTTGCATTATAGTTACCTTGCTATAAAAACAATTTGTGCAAATCTATTTTTTTCTTTTATTTCAATGTGTATTTCATATTACGTTGTTGACAAGATGAGTGACAACCATAATAATCGTTATGTTTTGATGTATATTTTAATAGTCTTATTTATCAGTATAATTATAATGGTAATTTTATCTTTATTTTATAATGCAAGTATTTCAAAAAAATATAAGCTGAAATATGAACAGGCAACAATATCTTTTACCATCGATTTTATTTCAGGAATATTATTCACTTTAATAATTGGTTTAAAAACTACTTTATCAACTTATTTTGATAATACTTTAACAATTTATTTTGGAAAAACTATTACTGAACAATTTTTTACAGAATTCGGAATTACAATAGGTGATTCAATAAATTTAATGATTTATTGGTTTTTTGCATTGTCTTTATGCTTTCAAATAGCAAATAGAACTGCGAAACAAGTAATGAACACAAAAAAGAATGATGAAGTAGAATCAGTTAATAAATCAGTCTGACATACTTTTATAATTATTATATTGAGTATACATATTAGAATTAGATGATAAATAGCAAATCGTATTATATTTAAAGATGTGCTATCCATAAAAAGAACAGGTGAAAGCACTAAACAAAACGCTTCAACTATTGATATTACACATCCAGCAATTGTTCCTAAAAGCAATATAATAGCGATACATATCTTAAAAAAATTATTAGATAATATCCTTTTAAAAAAATATGGATCATATTGGATCTTGATAATACAAATATTATAAAGAATAGCAATAATGTAATAGCAATCAATCGACATAGATTATGGTAAAAATTTGGTAAAACATAATTAACTAATTTTAATATTAAATCGTTCATCATTTATTTTCCTTATTTAAATCTTTAACAAAGAGTATGGTACAAAACCATATTTTCTAATTGATCTATTCATTAAAATCAACTCGTTTCTCTTTGCTATAAATTTCTGTATTTCTTTTATTTCATTCTTTAAAAAAATCTTATTACTAAATAGAAAATACCTATTGAAGTTAGAAACATAAAAATAAGAGGTAAATATTTCTTTAATGGTTCTTTTATCAATGGTTCTAAAATCATACATAATAAATAACCAATGAATAATATTGGAACAGGGCTCATATAGCGTGATAAAGTATGTATTAATAGATAATTAACAGAATCACTGTTATAATTCATTACGTATATATTAAATACATTAAAAATAATTGATAAAATTAATAAAATTAATAATTTAAGTGTTTTTTTGTTTTTCATAACGTTTCTCCTTTATTTGATATTGTTTGATTTTTCGAAGTTACTTACTTCATTTTCAATTTTCTTTAGAAGATTCTTTGCTCTTTCTAAATCTTTTTCATTAGCATAGGATTTTTTTTATATAAACATAAGGTCTTACTATATAAAATAGAATTGCAAGTTTTACAATCTTTATCTTGCTATGGCAACTTGACATATTATTCAATTCCTTTCTTATTCATAAAGTTATATTTGCTACCCATTGCGATACCTAATTCATAGCCCTCATTACTATTTCTTTTAAAATGTGATGTTTTACTGATAAGAGCATTTTCTACATATGCTTTGACAGTAGGGTGTAGATCAATAATTGAAACTTCAAATTTCTCTTCTTCTTTTAATTCTATGAACCCTTTATCTAATTGGGTTTTAATTCCTAAAGCAAAACCTTCACACCAATTTCTTTTAAATATTCTAAAATCTATATTTCCTATATAGCACTCTTTTAAATCTAGCAAAGCTTCTTCCATATAGTCTAGAATTGGCAAAGCGATTTCTTTACATAGAGTAATATCATCCGTAAATCCTATAATTCCAAGATATACTTTTGAATTCATTTTCCATCTTTAAACGCTTTTGTTTGACAATATTTTGCTATGTGATTCAACGTCCATAATAAGTAAGCTGTATATTTTTTCTCAAAATAATATTCTTCGACATTTTTAGAAGAATTGTCTTTTTCAATAATATCTTTTCTATCAAGCTTATATTTAAACATTAGCTTTTCAGCACGATACGCTGCTAACTGAATTTCTTGATCAGAAGCTGATGGATCTTCAGCAATAGCTAACAATTTTTTTATTTTTCTAACAACGTCATTCAATTCCATAGTATCACCTCAATTCTTTTGAATAAAATCTTCCATCTTCAAATGGAACTCTATCTACATAAGTTGCCCCGTTATCGCTTCTAAAAATATAGGCATAGAACTCGCCATTAAGTTTATTAATAGGTAAGATCCAACAATTTTGCACAATATCAAAAATAGGGGTGTATTCCACTATTTCATCTTCATCTAGCGAAACAAACTGTTTAACATAATTCATTGCTGAATTAATTACATTTTCAAGTGCATCAATTTTTTTATCTTTTGAATCATCCTCATTGATAAAATTAAAGATGACATCAACATCTTTTGTAAAATCCTTCACTGCTTCAATAGAAGCAACAAGCTCGATTATTTCTTTTTCACTCATATTTTCATTCCTTTCTTTAAATTAAACTTTGTATAAACTTACAAACACTGTTTGCAAACATAATAGAATTAAAAAAAGTAAAAAGGGTATAAATTACTATAGTTTTCAATGGACGATTTTCTCTTAAAGCATCATTGAGAAAAATGCAACATATGATGATACCTCCAAGTTCAATGCCAAGGATAATAGAATTACTCATAAACAGTAGTCTCCTTTTCTAATAGATACTAAAGTCACGAGCATTAGAAATTTCTTGATAAAGCTTAAGCACTTTAGGACTAGTTTCTTTTTTCGCATCTTCTAGTAGAAAAGGAATATCAAACCAATTTTCCATTTGTGACATAAGAGTTGCAAGTTCATGATTACGTGCTTCAGTATTCTTATAAGATGATTGATTTCCATAATCCTTTTCAAGTATTTCTTTGAACTTTCGTTCAATAATTTCAATTTTTTCTTGTTTTCTATGTTGTATTTGTGCAACGCTGTGTATTGATGGCATGTCATTTTCCTCGCTTGTAATAGATTGTTTCAATTAAGATAATTAACTTTGATATAACGGTATCTAATTTTTTTCTTTCTCTTTTTGTAATACCGTTAGTTTCATCATTTAATTCTTTTTTTAGCAAATCCAATGCTTCATTTAAGTTTTCTAAAGATTTTTCTTTGATCTTCATATAAACTTTCTCCGTGTAATCAGTCTAGAAATACAGTTATTTCATACGGACATTCATACTCATTTCCGTATTGATCAAACTGTGTTATGGGATGCTTTTTATTTGTAGATAATTGATAGTGCAGACCGTTCTTTTTACAGCTTTTTTTCTTTAGAATTTCTATCAGCTTTTTTTTGAAAAGAAATATATGTTTTTCATTTTTATGATTGCTCCTTTACATGTGGTTTTAATTTTTTTTGAAATACTTATCAACTAGTAGTGCATCATTAAGTATCAAGTTTGTTAGTTCTTGTTTTTCTTTGTCAGAGATTAATTCAAAATTATGTGCAATTTCGACCATTCCTTTAAATTCATCTATTTTTTCAAATTTTGCAAAAACTATAAATCCATAATGAATTAGCTATGATCATTTGTTTGTATTCTAGAATGTTATTTAATATATAGGTATAAGCATCAGAATTATTCATTTTCTTATGTCTCCTTTATTTGAATAAGATTTGTTATTTATTTTTTTGTTTACTTTTTCTCCTGCAAGTCTTCCCAAATGTCTTAAGAACTTAATATATAAGAATGATGCAATACCTACACCAAGCAGTACTATTGTGAGGATGGCAACAATAATAATTGTTGCCTGAACCTCAACAGATAGTGAGTTCCACCAGTTTTGTATTATCCCACTATGGATAATTTCATAAACGATTAATCCAACCCCTAAAATAAAGATGATGAAACCAATAAACTTATTTTTATTTCTCTCTAAAAAGTTTTTTATTTTATTCATCTGTTTCTCCATTTAATCCTAATGCTTCTATGATCCTTTCGTAATTTTCAGCAGTAGAAGTGATTTTGATTGTAAAACTATTGTCTTTATAGGTTGTATCAACAGGGCAACCTAATTTTCTACTAGCAAATTTTTTTCTTTTATCAAGTTCTTTTTTAAAGGTAATTTGTTCTTCAGTAAGAAGAGTTTTTTTCTTATCTTTTGCGTATTCTTTTCTTTCTCCATCCTTTAGTTGTTTTTTGAGAGAATCAAAAGCAACTTGAATAGTTTCTTTTTGGTAGGTGGGTTTTAGATGAAATATATTCGTATTTGTCGACTTTTTTTTTTCTTGATTTGTTAGATTAAGAACTTCACAGGCATATTTGAATATTTCATCTTCTAATTCTTTTTTTAAATCTCCGACTTTCATTTTCCCAAGACCCGTTGTTTTAGCAATTTCTTCTCTAACTCGACCGTTGAAATCGCCTTTAAGCTTTTTTAGTGCAAACAGTTGATAACCTTGTAAAAACAATGCTTTCTTTTGGTGTTCAGTTTCAAACTTACGATAACCGTTATAATCCATAATGAGTTGTTGTTCTTCGATTTCATCTACTGGTTTTGGAACAACGATACAGTTGACATTTTTTTGAATATGTCCAGTACCATCTAGTTGATCAGCATTTTCAACGTTGTATCTTAAAGCTTTTAATCTCTTATGACCTGATAAGAGAATATAATCTCCATCATCATTACGATAACAAGCTAAGGTATCAATAATTCCTTTAGGATTGTGGTAAATCTTATCAGCGAGTTCTTGAATTTCTTCTTCAGTATCAAATTGTGGATTTAAAGGGTTTAGCTTCAATTTATTTATATCTATCATTTCTACTTTATGTTTATTTTTAGATCGTCAGCAAAATCAATATTGCTGGATTCAAAACTATTTAAATTTCCAGTAAAATCTAACATTTTATATTTCTCCTTTTTTAAAGATGCTTGTATTCAACAACATTAGTGAAAACATACATCAATTTGTTTTTTATTTTCTTATCTATTACGAATGCGTTTTTCATACAATAGGTACAATTGTAAGTGAAATCATAAAATCCTTCCTTTAGTTCATTAACTCCTACACCTAGAAAATAGTGTAGATAGATAAACTGTTTTTCAACTGCACTGAATCTTTTTGAAGCAAAATCAAGGAATTGATAGACGAGAGTATCAAATTCATTTATATTTTTATTTTTTCCTTTTCGTGAAATAGAAACGAGAAGGGCAAGATCAGTTTCTTCATCGATTTCAAAAGCATTTATCTTTTTAATTTGATAAAGTTCCGAACTTGTAAATGCTACCTGTATGCAATTTAATAGATTTTCTACTCTAGTTAATGTTGCTTCATTATCTATCAAGTCCATGATTTTAACTCCTTTCTAATTTCTAAATAATTTGTTCGATTTCATCAACGACCTTTTTGGAATCGTAGCCAATATTTAATTTACTATCTATTAAATATTGGTTATTCATTGAGGCTTCACTTGCTGGTTTACCTCTATAACGAACATATCCGTTTAATAAATAATCACCAGCAAATGCTTTGAATACTTTGTATAGTTTTTGTTGACCTTGTTGTTATCGAAAATTGAGAACATAAATTTAAAATTAAGATTTAAATTGTTTTTCTTTTGAATATCCATCATATAGTTGTAAGTATGTAAGAAACCTTTTAATGATCCTTTGTCACTTTTTAAAGGAATTAATACGAGATCACTGGCATAGATGACACTTGAAATAATCATATTTTGGTCAGGAGGACAATCAACAATGACGTAATCATATTTTTCTTGAACTGGTTCAAGAGCTTGTTTTAACTTACTTATTGTTCCACCTGTAAATGATTCAATAATTAATTCAATTTTAGTTCTTCCTAAATCAAGTGAAGAGGGGATGATGTCAAGATTTTTGACATCAGTTTTCATGATATAGTTTTCAATATTTTTATCTCCATCTTTATAGACATCAGCTAATGTATTTTTGATACCATAGTCTTTATATAAAGAAGAATATAAGTGATTGCATGAATGTAAGCATCTTTTCATCACTTGGTTTGTCTTTAAATAGTTCTTCGTAGTCAACAAGCATTTTATCTAGAAATTCCTCTTCGATATTATTTCCGATATTTACTACTAGATCAGTAGCGTTTGCTTGTTGGTCAGCATCAATAATCAATACTCTATGTCCTTTATCAGCTAGACCTTTAGCTATTGATGTAGAAGTTGTTGTCTTTCCAACTCCTCCTTTTAAATTCGTAACAGCAATTAATTTAAACATTTTTCTTTTCCTCTATCTTTCTTTTAATTTTTTAATCTTTTTCTTAATATTCTTTAGAAAAATTTTTCGTAAATAAATCAATTTGTTTTTCGTTTAATTTGACCCATTTTCCGTTTTTATCTATTCCAGCAAAAACAACATTTCCTACAAAAGTTGTCTTTGCAATGCCACCGTGATAAATTTCAAAATTAAATTTTTTATCTTTTAATTTTCCGTCTTCATCTACAAGAAGAATGATATTTTCTTCTTTAAATACAGGTGTATTAATTACTTCGATAGTATCGCAGTCAATTAAATGAAGCAGGGTACTAAGTTCAAGATTTTCAACAGATACTTTTGTAATAGATTTAAGTGGTTCTTTGATTAATATTTCCATGTTCTTCCTTCCTCCCATTCTTCGAGTTTTCCATTTGCTTTCATTTCTTTTTTCTCTTTTTTTAACTTTTTGATGATTTTTTCCTCTTCTTCATCAGTAAAGACATACCAGTCACGACCGAAGCACTTATAAAGTTCAACTTGTTTGATTGTTCTTTCACGGTCATATTCATCAACACAATGAATAGTAAAGTTAACTTTTGTTTTTTTGTTACAGATCATGACGTTGTAATAACCATCTTCTTTCTCATAGTTCATTTTTTTCACCTCCTTTAAATACACATACTTCAGGTAAACATAATGCTAAAATCATCAATGCTTCTTTTTTATATTTGTAGAACAATGATTTTGATATGTTTAATTTAGTAATAATTGAATTTATTGTTTTTGCTTCAAAATAGTAGTAGATGATGATGTACTTGTGCATGTACTTCAAATCATTGACTTCATTCAAAATTATTGAAATGTATGTGATTTCGCTCTTTTGCTGATCTAATTTTTTGTTGAGATAGGATGATTCTCCATTTTTACCAATTATTGAGTTTTCAGCTTTTAAAATTGATGTGGTCTTGATAGAAATTGGAAGTGTTGGAACATTATCTAACTCAATTCTTACATCATCTGAAGTCTCTTCTAAATGATGTGGAAAGCGATAGGATATAGAATCAGCTACATAGTTTAATGTTCGATCCATTAACTTGAATGTATCGTTGCTTAATATGACATCTAACATTTTTATTCTCCTTCCATCTAATGTTTTATTAGTAATTTCTTTCAAATCCTAAATAGATTTCATCATTCCACCATGAATTTAGAAGTTGATTGATAAAGTTTTCAAATAAAGAGAGATTGTCTTTAATACTTGCTACAGATTGATTAGTTCCTAGATAAACTGAATTACCAGTAACAGGATCATGCCAGTTTGTTTGGTAGAGAGTTTTATCAATGTGATGTATGAGTTTGTGAAAGGATCTTTCCACGTCATACCAGTATTTTGATTTATACAAAGCTTCTTGCATGTTTATGACACTTGCATTTATTCTTGCAATCATTTGATTTTTAGCAGTTAATTTCTCTTTATTTTTAAAACTTGATTTTTTATGGTGATTCTAGAAAAATATTTAATTTGATGCTTCCAATAATCACGATCTTTTAAAAGCTTTACGTATTCAATTATCTTAACTAGTCGATTTCTTAAATTTTTAATTGTACGATATTTGAATACCTTTTCCTCAACAGGGGAACAATAGAATGTTTCTTTCAACGCATTTCCATCATTGTCTTTTTTTACATTCACCTTTTTTATGAAGTAGCACCGCATCTATATCATCTTTTTTGGAAATCTTCTTTGTGTTTGGATTCCAATAGAAATCTCTATTGTATTTCAATTTCTTTTCCTGTTTACGTTTGAAATATTTTCTAGTAAAGCAAAGAACTTGAATATAGTTGCCTTTACCAAGTTTGGTAAACTTATAACAATAGAGAAAACTTTTAAGTTTATAACACGGATGTAAAGAAGACATATAATTCTTAATGAATGTATGTTTTTCATCATCTTTGAGATCAGGAATCATGATTTCCAAGAAATGCCCATAGATGTTTGAATAGCATTTTTTATCTTCCTTTTGACCATAGGAATAACTATGTTTCTCTTTGTAATCGCATAGATGATTGATTACAGTTACATAATCATCTTGATTGCTATAGATTGTTTCATTTGATTTCAGCCATTCAAAGATTGATTTTCTATCGTTGAATGTATCGTAGGCAACGTATTCAGATGATGTGATCACGCTAACTCCTCCTTGTTCTCTAAATAGACATTAAAGCTTTGCTTTAATGTTTTTTTACTTACATCACCTGCGGAAGCCATGCGCTGGGATGCAATATTTAGTTTTCTGATAAAGCAAAAAATCACTTCTATTAAAGAAGTGATTTGGGTATAATTTATTGTTTTTTAGCTTTGATACTGGGATATTTAGAGAAACTAACAGTAAATTCTGTATTTGGAACTATCCCCATCACCCGCTCCATGAAGGAGCTAACACACTTACTATGTAAGTGTGTTTTTTTTATCTATTAAGAATTTGGATGCGTCAGAAAAAACACAGGCAAGGGTGTTTCTGGCAGCGATAAAAAGAGGATTCAAAAGGAATCTGTCTTTAATAAAATAACCTCTTAGATGTTTTGGAATGGTAAAGACGATATGACGATGCTTGGCATCGAGTGCGATAGATGAAATATGAGCAGCACGCAATTTAGCCTCTTTGGTACCACAAGAAGTACAGAGCTTAAAGTGACATTTGTGAAGAACGATAGATTCGTTACCGCAATGAGGTCAGACAAAAAGATCATAACCAAGATAGATGAAACCACAAAGAATAGTTTTCTGGGTGGTATCATAGGTAATGTTTCAGTTCTTGCCTCTATTATAAAGAGAGCGGATATAGTTGATATTGTCATTAAAGATATAGGAAAAGATTTCTAGCCTTTGATTTTATCAACATGATTAAAATTGTATAAAGCAAGGCAGTCAGCATAGTTAGTATCATCAATCATAAAATCACCAACTAACATTTTAAAGAAAAAGGTAATAATCTTCAAAGATTATTACCATGTGGACAAAATTTATTTTGTCCCTTTTTATCCATTTAAGAGGTGGGATTTGAATATATTTTTGAAGGAGAAGAATGAGATAATACAATTTTTTATTATATTTTATTAATCTTCTCCTTTTTTTGTTAAAGAATCTTCTTGGAAATGTACAAGACACATTTGAGGGAAAAGCGCATAACATAAAAGAATTTGTAGATCTTTTGAAGTGAGATTATATTCATTGATTATCTGTTCTAATTGATTGATTGTGATTGTATTGTTTAGATATAAATAGACAATATCATGAATGTATAAATTGAGGTTTATATTCTCTATAAGATAAACATCTTCATATGAATGAATATTTTTATGTTGATAGGAGAGGTTAATGGCTGTTGTGGACAAGAAATAATGATTTAAAAGTTCGATAGAAAGCTGACAAAGAGTAAATAGAGAATAATAGATGATCTGATATTCTAGGGAATTTAAAGGTGTATAGATAAGAATTGATTCATAATATTGAATCCATTCTTTTTTTATTTCTTTTATTGTTTTTGTTTCTTGAGAGATGAGAGATAGGGAAATGATTTTTTGGATATCTAGAGGAATGCTTTGTACTTGATAAAGGATGTATCCTTGAGAGTTTTTTTGTTGGTAAATATTATTAATGATTTTAAAGGGATTGATTTGAAGTAAAGAAATGTATTTTTGATAATATAAAGGAAAAGGTTTATTTGTTAAATAATAATGTTCATCTTCATAAGTAAATGAAAATTGATCTTCTAAAGGAAGACGATAATATGTTTTAAAATACTTAATTTTGATACCATGAGGGAACCTCACCTTCAATGACTTCATAAACAAGAGGAATCGTATAATTTCTTTAAAATGTTCATGATATAAGGGAACAAGAATTTGTAAAACAATTGTAACATTTAAATCAATAGAGATAGCAATGAATGAT
>ENA-OQCS01001734-OQCS01001734.1-human-gut-metagenome-genome-assembly--contig:-NODE-1734-length-10622-cov-2.673178_pt1 | contig 10622 bp, 17 predicted proteins | sample MGYA00242757_ERZ504575 | MGnify/ENA primary metagenome ERZ504575 (study PRJEB26092, sample SAMD00036297) | human gut metagenome | host: Homo sapiens | study: EMG produced TPA metagenomics assembly of... | reverse complement strand
TTCTCCGCTATGTATGGTTTTGGAGAACTTCAATGAAAAAGGTTTCTATAAGTACTATCATGAGGCAACTAATATGGAATATTTATACGACCCAATTACCAAACTCTGTTTTTTCATTTTTTGCAGATGAAAGAGATGAGAGTTTGCTAGAGGTATATGGTCTTAGTTCATGGGCCTTCAATTTATCAGAAAACAAATATCAATAGCTACGCTAGCTAATCTATATACAATTATAGGGTTGTGATTTTGAAGTTTGTGTAAAATCTTAATTAATAATATATGAAATCTTATTTTAAATTATTTTATTGGTTAATGCTTGGGATATTGTTTTCAGTAAACATTGGTTTGGCAAGCTGCGATGATAGATATTCTGAGGAGTCAAAAGAAGAACTTACTCCTCAGGCCCTTTATCAAACTTCATGGCGTGGGACAGGAAGTTGTGCTGCTTGGGCTGTACAAAATATGGGCGTAGGTATACAATTTATAGATACTCAAACAGGAAAAGTAAATTGGGAAGGTTATGATGAAATTGATATTACCTACGCAATAGAAAGAAAATATGTTACATTTAATAGTAATGCTTTATATTTAGGTGGTGCTCCTTGGGTTATTAAGAGCTATACAAAAAAGCATATAATCCTTATGCAGAATGAAGCAAGTCCTGACAAAGAGAAAATTGCTACAATAGAGCTAGACAGGATAGATTGATTTGAGGGTGTATCAAAATTCCCTTTTTGAGGAAATTACCCTTGCTATAGCTATCTGTGGCAGGGGTAAATCTTTATATTTATGCATTATGATATACTTCTTGTTATGTTATTACCGGTTGGTCGGGTACGGGAAAATGCCGAAAAGCAGACTGATTCAAAAATTGGAATCCGGCAACAGGAATATCTACGAGGAATATATCTCGTTCCGATACTATAAGGAAAAAGTGGTGCCGGGTATTGAGCGACAACGGAAGAAAGAGTTTGAATTGTTGTATATTCCATAAGATAAACAGATGGCAAAAAGCTAAAGGAAGGGTCGTATCATTGCTCAAAACTGAGTTTGATGCGACCTTTTAGATGTCATAGTTACAATGTGTAACTTTTCGGAGTAGTCATTTTAGTTTTGGCTTTACCCTCATAATGTTGTTTTACTGATTTTCTATATTCATTTTCAAGATTGCCTTGATGCAAGAAAATTGAGATAGTCCGCAATGGCACGCTGGCAGCCGGTGAAATCAGGTGTCCGTTTGCCTTTATACTTTCTAAAATAGATTGTTCCCGATTTTGTAAGACCGTTTACGGATTTGTTGAATATGCCTTTGGTACGGATATGGATTTCAAAACCGTCCCGTTTGGCTATTTCAAGAAAAACATTTGCCGTGATTCGCTCTCCATTTAGAAAATTCTGTTTGCAATCGTCAATTTGCCGTTGCCATTCCTTTTCCTTTAATCGCTGTTCCTCTTCTTCCTTAGCCTTCAGTTCCAGCCGTTTTTGTTCCTGTCTTTTTAAGTACGCTTCACGGGCTTGCCACAAAGGTGCAGAATCAAGCCCAAGGGCTTCAAACACACGGATAGAAAGAAGAGAGATATGAACTTCTCTTTTTGAATCTTGAAGTGTATTTGTAATCCAATTTTTACAATAAGCGGCAGTTATTTCTTTGCGTTCCTCCTTGTCAAGGAATCGGCGTGAATGCTGTCCGCAAGAGAAGAAGACATTTTCTATCTTGCAGACAACATGGAATATGTCCTCGCTTTCGTTTCCATATTCGTTTTTTGTAGATAACGAGAGATAAACATTCTCCGCATACGGCTCCAATTCCATATAAGGAGCGATGACGGTATTCCCGTCAAACTTGTACTTAAATACTTTTGCTTTCATAATTATATCTGTTATTATTGTTCATTCATATAATCCAATATTCCCCCTTTGTATATTCTGAAAGTATCCCATAATGTTGATTTTTAATTGATGACCATTAAAAAATGAATGATTCGCAGAAAAAGGGAAGGAAGCCTGCTCGATGCCGAGGTTGTCGCATGCCGATTCCAAATCATCTTCCCGCAAATCGTTCGCATTGCGTAATTCACGCAGGTTTCTTACTTCGGCATCAAGGTATTCCCGTGCCGTCTCTTTGTCACACCCGCAAGAGGTGCATATCCTGTCAATGATTATTGTTTCCATCATTATTTTTATTTAGTTTTTGTATTGGAACCGGATAAAAGCTGTACGGTTGTCCGGAGTATCTCGTCCAGCCAGTTGATGCAACGTGCCCCGAGTTCAAAAGGACCGTCAATTTCGTATAAGTCATGGGAATGTTTGTCTTCCACAACGAGATGGAGGTCCTTCCCAAAGAATTGTATCCTGCGCACCAGGCACTCATAGGGATCGCCGTCATGGTCGAACCATATCACGTACACGGCATCCACTGTATCAGGAAACTCCATTTCCGTTTTCCCATATTCCTCCAATACCGCTTTTATGGCGGTTGTAATCTCCTTGCGGAGTTTTTCCACTTGTTCGCTGAAATCTGTTTTCATAAGGCATAGAAATGAATGCGGGAGCGCCGGCGGACTCCCACGATTAGACATCCGGTTTATTTATCGGAAACATTCGCGTGGGTATTGATGCGATTGAACGATTCCGGGCAATGCTGGAAGACAAGCGGCAGATTGACGTGTGCCATCGGGTACTCCACCCAGCCGCTGCCTCTCCGGTAACCGGTATCAGTGGCGAGGTGATTCAACTCCAGAAATTCCATCGCATCGGGATTGTTGTTGATGTCGATGAAAGCCCTGTCGGGCAGTCCGATGGCATCCAACTCTTCCAGATTGACCGTCAGAGTCGTGTAAGGCTCTTCCGTATCGGCCAGTTCCAAACAGAGGCGAGCCAGCCGTTGCGATAGATCTGCGGAACCAGCCGTACAGCCTGCCCCTGATAGATGTAAAGTTTCTCCCGATAGGATTTGTCAGTCGGAATGATTTCGAACTCGTCTTCCTTTTCCGTGAAAGAAAGCATCGGGTTATGGACTGCAACGAATGTATCGTCCTCCATCCGGTAGCACAGGTAATCTGTTCCTGCCGAACGGATGATTTCCAATGAAGTGTTCATGAACCGGTTGTTTTTTAAGTTATGTAATGAGTAAATGCTATTTATTAGTTGGTTTTTACCCGGTTCATAAGTTGTCCCGATATCTCGTGCAGTTCCCGGCACCGTTCCGGTTCCTGTTCCCGTGCGAAAGCGTGATGCCCTGCGTCAGTTTCCACAGGGTGGCCCCTCCGGTCACTCCGTCCTCCGGATTGTTGTTCATCAATAATTTTTCCACTTCACGCCCTTCGCTCTTCAGCAGGCCGCCTTTCTGCACCAGTTGTTTGAGCTCCTTGTCGAAGTCCACATCTATTTCCGAAGCGCCCTGTATTTCGATGGCTTTCTGCATAAGTGTATCCTTGTTGTACAGTCCTTTGGTCAGGTCCGATACCGCCGATACGGTGGTCTGCGTGTCCAGCTCGTAGGTTTTCTGTGACAGTGCCAGTGAATCGGGCAGTCTTGCCCCCAGATGCACCTGCCGCATGACGGATTCACGTACCATCCCGTTCAGGCATGCCCCGTTGAGCAGGAACGAACGCATGTCCACGGATCCGTTGCCATAGTCGGAAGTGGAAAAGCGTGCCCCGGCAAAGATGATGACCGTCCCGTTCTTTCTGGTGGGAATCTCAATGGGTGTGGGCAGGATGGTCTCGCACCAGACCTTGGTGTCATTCATGTAGGCGTCCGATACGACCGCCCCCTGATTGGCCGCCTCCCGGATGAATGCGGTCAGGATATCCACCGAATTGAGCCGCCGGTACGAGTCGGACAGTACGCCCCGCACTTCCATGCCTACCGCCCGGATAAGTACCCGTGTGCGCGCGGTCCAGCCTGAATGTTCATTAAGGATGGTGGCGCAAAGCTGTTTCTGCCATACATCACCACCGGACAGTTCGCGCAGGTACTTGGCCGGCACCCCCATCTTCTCCGAAATCTGGCTGATGGCATTGCCGTGCAGACTGAAATTTCCCTCCGGCATGGTCATTTGCACCCGGTCCGCCGCGCGGAATGAAATGACAGGCTGTTTCTCCTTGCCGCGCAGGTTCACCCCGATGGGGGCGATGAAGTCCTGCGCTATTTTCCTTCGTCAAGCAGCCGTGCGATGGTCTCCATGACTCCCTGCCGTTTGCCTTCCACCATCCGTTGTACCTTGTTGATAACCAACTGGTCAATCCCTGCTGTTTTTCTACCGATGCAGGATTCGGCATTACTGTTACTTCCATATTCTTGTTTTTTTAATGTCGTTAATAGGTTTATTTCTTTATTCTCCATCCGTTCCTGTAATGGATGGTCCTGATTCCAGTCCGCACATACCCCTGATTCTTGTCATGCCTGTATTCGTACATGAGCAATGCATGGTTTATTGCCAACAGCTCACCTTTCTCCCTCAGTTTGTCCAGATGCGGCTTTGCCGCCTTCAGGCAGGAAAACCCGCCGAAGAAGCGGTTGCCCGTCATGTTGTAGAGTTCGATAAAATCATAATTTGTTCCCATGGCCTGTCTTGTTTTGGACGGGAGGTTCCATCCCGTATTTTTTCATGAAGCGGATATATTCCTTCTCACTGTATCCAGTCATTCCGAACAGTTCGTAGTAACCGTGTATGAAGGTCTTTTCTGTTCTTGCCTTGTGGGGACTGGCGCTCTTGTGGCAGCAGACAATGTGCCGGACGAAGCGGTAACACTTGCACAAGTCCTCCCAGATGGTATATTCCCTGTCCGTATGAGGTTCGTAATAGCCGCAGGAGAGGTTTATGCAGGATACGGACAGCCCCCTTGCCTTCAGGGTATGCACGTCCGTGCTCAGTCCGCTTGCCGGGTGATACCCGTATCTCCCGGGACTGACGGTTTCCAGGAATTCCTCCGAGCAGAGTTCCGTCCCGTGGACTCTTGTAATGATATCACTGTTGCCCCTGCGGTCACATCCGATGACGAAGCGGCAGTCTGCAAAGAAATCCATGTCGGTTTTCCGGCTGCCTATACATCCGTTTTCTTCCTGTACGAAGAAAGCACATTTCATCGCCTTGAAACTTTCCAGGCACTTCAAACAGATCCAGATGCCGTTCTTGTCATCGGCACCGATTCCGGTCATCCGCCTGTGTTTATGGTCGTATCCGACAATCATTGATTCCGCGACAAGGTGGGCTGCATACGTGCCGGTCTTGCGGCGGTGTACCTCGTCCATGTGTGCCACGACACAGGGGTAGCTTCTCCGGTTGCCTTTGACCGCGTAGATGTTGCCGTACCGGTCTTTCCGGTAAGGAATCCCCATGCGTCTGAGCTCGTCCGTGATAAACCGGGCCATCCGTTTCTCCCCGCCTGAGGGGGAGGCGATGTTGTAAAGTGCATTAATCTTTCCATATTCTGATATTTAAGAGATGAATAATTTCTGAATTTGCAGGTAACTTTTGAATCCGGGTATGGGCCGTCCTTTTGAACAGCGTGGAGGGATAGTATTTTTCCCTTGTATTCCGTTGGACGTCCCTTTCATGATCGTGCCGAGGCGTTTGTGTATAATAGAGGGGGTAACACACGTTGCAGTACAGTCTGTTGCTGTTCCCATGTATGCCTCCGCATTGTGGGCATACATACCTCAAGCTGTTGCACACCCCTGTGTGTGCTGGCAGGAGGCGATCGCCGTACAGCGTTGTGATTGGCCAGTTCCAGCCGCTACCGTCCAGGTGGATGTAATGGAACGTATCCAGATAGGGAACCCCTTTCTTGTGCCACCGGCATGCCGGAACCTTCACCGACAGCCGGGCATGCACCTCCGTGCCGGGTTCCTCTGCCATTCCGGGTATCGGGCTCATGCTGATAAATCTTCCGGATGCGCATAGTCGTTGTGTTTCTTCCTTAAATTGATGCCGAGCTTTCCGCCTGCTCCCTGATCAATCCATGACAAAGGCGTGTGACGTATAGATGCGGTCCAGTACGGAAACCTGTACGGCCGGCATTCCGGTTGTGTTCCACACGGCTTTCCCCCATACGACGGCCCTGCCGAGCACGTTGTTCCCTTCATCCCTAGCTACCAGGATGCCGGCACCCGCAAAGTTGGCATAGAAATCCGCCGCATTGCGCGCCTTGTCTTCGTACCGCATACATGAATTGTGCAGGGTGGACGTGTCACCATCCGTAATGGAACTGTAGTTGGATTCCAGATAGCGTCCAGAAAGTCATTCATTCTTGTATACAGCCTGACGGAAACTTTGCTGTCGAGCGTGATGGCACTGCGGAAATAATTGATTTCGCAGGATGTGTATTCGCGTAGGTTCTTGAACTGTTCGATGAAGGTGGATGGTTCCAGGTCTGTCCGGTTTTCAGGGAACCAGGGTGCCTGCGGGTTGTTCCTGTCCGGGAAATTGGGATGTTCCGGGTCCTTGTTGAAGGCGGTGAACACAATCCGGATTTTCCGGAAGGAGCCACAGTCCGTCCACTTCCGTTTGGTGGACAGGAAATTATATGATCCGCGGATAATCTCCTGCGCCGGGCGGTTTTTCTTCAACTCGGATAGGATATCCGCTGCGATCACACTTCCGTTTGCCGCCGCATGTGTCAGACGGGATTTCAGTTCGTTGCTTGCATAAAGTCTCATGATATTATTTTTTTAGAAGTTAAACATGTGGGACGGGATACCGGGGTATCCTTCCGCTTGTGGAATTGTGCCATATGCTGTTTCAGGCCGGAAGGGGGATGTTCCGGCTTGCCCGGTATTCGTCCTCGCTCATTTTCCGGATAGTGGGAATGCCGGTCGTCGTCAGGATGGGATTCACGAACCATCCGTCCTTGAAGTCCTCGGGGAGCAGGCTGTCATGCTGGATGACCTCGCCACGCATCCGTGTATGAGCATGTTGCAGACGGTCATCAGGCAGCAGGTACGCTGATGTCCTCCGCAACCAGGTAATTGCCCAAGTTGCGTACGTGTACGCTAGTAGCAGCCTTCCGCTTCCGCAGGTCGGGTCACTCATCCGCTTGCCGGTCGTTTTCTCATCCGTGGTACATTGTACCATCAGGTCACAGATGTGTACGGGAGTGAAGAACTGTCCGTGCGCCTGCTGCCCGCCCCGGGAAGAGAGGGCCATGAACAGGTCACCGAACGCGTCGAACCACTCACGGGTCTGCAATTCCCGCTGCATGAGCTGTATCCATCCGGCAAGCAGTTCCATGAAGAAACGGTTCTGCTGCCGTTTGTATTTCCAGTCCTTGACGGGCGGCGCACCGGGTGAGAACCCGTGGATGACGTAACGCAGGAAATCGTTGAAGACGGACATCGGCTCGTATCCGTTCGAATATGCGAAATCGCAGATAAGATTCTCAAGCGGACGTAACGCTTGCGGAGTGTTGTACTGTGCCATATTATTCTGATTTTTTATAGATGGTTACTGTATGCCCGTCATGGTCTGTCCGTATCCTGACGGGGGAAACGCCAAGGAAAGAGAGGTGGGTTTCCGCTTTCAGCATGTTCCATTCCCATGCGGGGAGTTCCTTCCATTCCATCCGGTATCCCCATAGTATGAACAGGCCTTGGCGGAATCCGTCGAAAAGTCTTCCGTGCAGGATTCCGACCATCCGGTCCAGTTCTTCCTTGGAATAGACAGTGAATGATTCGTTCCGGTAAATGAACGCGCCTGCCGGCTCAATGTCCTGCCGGCGTTCGATAAGGTATTTTGTCCATTCTTTTGTGGTGTACTTTCCGTACAAGGGGGCAGGTTCCGTATATTTCCATGCCCTGACGAATGTGTGGAACAGGACTGCGCCGTTCTCGTGTCTTCCGGTATGTCCCCATGTCCGGAACTGTTTGCCGCGAATGCCGTCCGGAAGTAATAATCCTGGGTCTGTCGTAACCCAAGGTCCTCCTTCCGTATTATAACAGGTCCTTCCTTCTTTCTCATGGCAGAACGGCATCCGGGGAAGAAGGCAGAGCTGGGTTTCTCGGTCATCGCTTCTTTCAATGTGCGCCTGCGGATAGTAGTCGCCGCCACGGGTGGTATAAGTGACGGTGTCTCCGGCTACGGGTATCGGGTTCTCTTCCCTGTCTTTCCGCATCCTAGAGATCAGCCGGTTCACTTTCTCCACATCGCGCTCCTCTATGGAATATGCGCATCCTTCACGCTCATTGAGCCGGACCAGGCTTTTCAGGTCATAAAAGTTACTGTATTCCATGTCACGACCGGTTTTGTTGGTACAATCCGACCTGGCGGGAAACCATGTCACAGAATTTCTGTCCGTTCTCCTTCTCGCTTCTGAAATAGGCGATCATGTCCCAGAGGTTCCGGTTGAAATAGCCGGTCCATTTCTCGTAGTAGTGGCTTCCATCGACCTTTCCGAATGTTTCTTCAAAAAGCGCGGGAGTCAGTTCCTCATCCCCATGATGGTTGTATTGCCACAGGGAGACAAGCAGCATTTGGTTGTAATCCAGTGTTTCCATATCTGTTCTTTTTTAGTGAGACATCGGCCTACACGGGTAGCATTTTTATTTCTTGATGTCTTTTCTGCCTGTTTGCCGGGGATTGCGGCAAGGCTTGGCGAAAGAAAATACCGGAGCGGAGCGAGGATGATTTTCTTTCGCCAACCAGCCCCTGCAAGGGGCCGCCTTGCGCAATCATCCCGGCAAACGGCTATCTTTACAGCAAGAAATGAAAAAGCGGACCTCCGCCTTTCAGTTCTGAAGTCCGCTTTCCGGTCATTTTGGGATTTCATGCTTTCAAATGAAAGGTAAGGCGGTGTTTTCCAACATGGGGGCCAGCATCCGGCACATCTCGTAAGCCGCCCTGTTGCGCCCGTCAATATGGTTCGGCTCACGTTTTGCCATACCGATGATGCATGCTTTCATCACTTTGAAGAAAGCCTGTTCCAATGTCTTGTGAAAATAGGGAAGAGTTTCAGCGAAACGTTCCGGATTGAACCCCATGTCATTCAACGCCTGTTCCAGTTTTCTGGCCGTCTTGTATTCACGGCTTTCCTCCAGTCGTTCCGGAATGTCACCGAAACGGGCTGTATGCAACTGGCGTTCCAGCTCGGTAACGGTTACTGAAAGTAGTAGTTGGATGGCGGCGACATTGCCGATTCCGAATTTCTGACCGTCGGTTGTGTGGAACTCTATTATGTTCACAGTACCGTTTTCCTGCATTCTCTTGTAGTGGGCAAGATTCTCGCCCAGCATTCTTGCTTTTTGATTGTCCATAATTTTATTTTTTGAATTGGTATCTGATTCGTTCTTGTGTAGTTGTTTTCAGTCAATCCAGAATGTGCCGCAATGTGGACATTTGGTTCCACATGGGAAACTGTTTATATAATAGGTGTTCCTGTGGCGCTTATGGTTCATGTCTCCCAAGGTGCATCCGCCTTCCCGGAATCTTTTTTCATAGAGAGCTTCCTGTTTCTGATGCTCGCTCATGCGGCTTTTCCGCATGGTGGACTTCAACGGCTTCATTCCGGTTTCCCACCGGGTGGAATCACACCAGCTGTTCAGCATCCCGCAGATTTCATTGGCATAGGAATAATGCACTTGGGAGTCCGCAAAGAGGTTGTCCCTGCAAAACGGGAGGGTGATGTCCGTTGACAGCCTGACATGGTATCCTGCACCGTTGCGGCTGTCCACAATGGCAACGATGACATCTCCGTAGAACCGGATGCGCTTGAAATCATTTCCGGTATCTCCCGTGAGCAGTCTGGAGAATATGGCATTGAAATAGATGCGGAGCTCGCCTCCGTATGGGGCATTGGCCAGAAGCTCATGAAGTTCACCGGCAAACTGCCCTTTCTTCAGCTTGAGCGCCCGCCTGATTTTACGGAGGGAGATGGCTTCGGACTCTCCGCGTGCGTTACTTCCGTACACGTATCCTTCTATCTCCACCCCCAGGGAATAGAACATGTTGGTGACGGCGGAGTTGTCTATCAGCTCATCTGCCGGGTCGATGCTGTTCCGTTCGTAAAGCAGGTCTTTTATGCCTTCTTCATTTCGGGCATATTCGTCGGCTTTTCCGTCCGCTTCCATGGCTTTCCTTATATCTGCAAGATACCCTTGCAGGTTGTCGTGCTCCTGTTCGGCATACCATTCCCAGACCTGTTCTTCCAATGGATGGAGGCTGTTCTGGCGGATGCACAGTTCCTGCAAGTCCTCACGGCTGTCCAGATTCTCATTGTAGTCCACATAATAGAGGCTGACATATCGGGGGACATAGTCTTTCCAGGATTTCGGGGGCATATTCAGACTGCTTCCTGTCCGGTGGCCTCCTGTTGCTTGTGGATGGGAGTTTTCTGTCAAGATTGTTGTGTTCATTTGTCTATTCAGATTATTGCCCGGCGGGGGCATTGACTGTACGCACTTGGGAAAGTTGCAGTTTCACCACCTTTATTTTTCAATCAGTTCATTCTCTCTTCGGAATGACGGGGTACATTTGGTACGCCGCATCCCGGCTCCCCAGGGGATTTTGTCACACGCCTTTCTCAGGCGTGCCCTTTCGGTGTCCAGGGCGGACTCCAGACGTGCAAGTTTGCGTTGCAACGATTCTTCGGTCATTGTTTTCATGATTCCATCATTTTTTTGATGAA